>Ga0209382_10000535_pt1 | contig 62821 bp, 55 predicted proteins | sample SoiMetdeltSBSDD5_FD_187599 | JGI IMG/M metagenome (GOLD analysis project Ga0209382, IMG submission 187599) | Bulk soil microbial communities from a Populus tree surrounding site in Tennessee, USA - Soil MetaG P. deltoides SBSDD5 (SPAdes) (version 2) | ecosystem: Environmental > Terrestrial >...
ACGCGCAACTTCCACCACTATGTGGAGTACGGCTTCACCGCGAAGATGGAGGACGACCTCGACGAGATCGCCGACGGCCACGAGGCCTGGGTGCCGGTGCTCGATCGGTTCTGGAAGGAATTCAAGCAGCGTCTCGACCACGTCGACGACACCGTGACGCGCGAAGACGTCTCGGAAGCGCGCGAGCTCGGCAAGGATCCGACGACTCGCAAGCCGATCTCGGTCCGCTACGGCAAGTACGGCCCGTTCGTGCAGATGGGCACCAAGGACGACGAAGAGAAGCCGAAGTTCGCGAGCCTGCGTCCGCACCAGCGCATGGACGCGATCACGCTGCCGGAGGCGCTCGAGCTGTTCAAGCTGCCACGCACCGTCGGCAACATGCCGGACGGCCATGCGATCCGCGTAGCGATCGGCCGCTTCGGTCCGTACGTGCAGTACGGCGCGAAGAAGTTCGTCTCGATCAAGGACGACGATCCGTACAAGGTCGAGCTGCCGCGCGCGCTCGAGCTGATCCGCGCCAAGGAAGAGCTGGACGCGAATCGCATCATCATCGACTTCCCGGACGCGGGCATCCAGGTGCTGAACGGCCGCTATGGTCCGTACATCACCGATCGCGTGAAGAACGCCAAGATTCCCAAGGACCGCGATCCGAAGACGCTGACGCTCGACGAGTGCAAGGAGCTGATCGCGGCGGCGCCGGAGCGCGGCAAGGGTCGCTTCGGGAGATTTGCAAAGAAGACCGCGGCGCCAGCGGCAGCGGCTGCGCCGGCAGCGGAGAAAGGGAGTAAGACGGCGAGCGGTGCGACGAAGGCGAAGACGGGAGCGAAGGGAGTCGGGCTGAAGCCTGCTGCGCAGGGACACGCGAATGCGGCGGGCGCAGGACGCGCTGGAGCGGCCGACGTACAGCGCGCGAATAAGCCGGCGGCGAAAGCTTCTGCGAAGACTGCAGTGAAGGCTCCGGCCACGAAGAAGAAGGCAGCGGCGAAGCGCACACCGACGAAGAAGTAATCATGGTGCCCTCCGCTCCCGACGTCCCGGCAGTACTGTCCTATCTGCGCGGACTTCAGGACAGCATCTGCAGCGCGATCGAGCAGACAGACGGCAGCGCGCGCTTCCGTCGTGACAGCTGGCAACGCGCGGAAGGCGGAGGTGGCGAGAGCCGCGTGCTGCGTGATGGCACCATCTTCGAGCAAGCCGGTGTAAATTTTTCGCACGTCATGGGTGCGAAGCTACCGGCGAGCGCGACGGCACAGCGGCCCGAGTTGCAAGACGCACAGTGGCTCGCAGCTGGTGTTTCACTCGTGTTTCATCCGCTCAATCCCTACGTGCCGACGACGCATGCCAACGTGCGTTTCTTCTGCGCGACCAAGCAGGACACGGTCGCGTGGTGGTTCGGCGGCGGCTTCGATCTCACTCCTTTCTATCCGTTCGACGAAGACGTCCTGCACTGGCACCGCACGGCACAGCAGGCCTGCGCGCCCTTCGGCGCTGACGTCTACACGCGCCACAAGGAATGGTGCGACCGCTATTTCTTCCTCAAGCATCGCAACGAGACGCGCGGCGTCGGCGGGCTGTTCTTCGACGATCTCAGCGAGTGGGGCTTCGAGCGTTGCTTCGCGTACCAGCGCAGCGTCGCCGATCATTTCCTGCCGGCGTATCTGCCGATCGTCGAGCGTCGACGCGCGACGCCCTATGGCGAGCGTGAGCGTAAATTTCAGCTGTATCGCCGTGGGCGTTATGTCGAATTCAATCTCGTGTACGACCGCGGCACATCGTTCGGACTGCAGTCGGGCGGTCGCACCGAATCGATTCTGATGTCACTGCCGCCGCTGGCGCGCTGGGAATACGACTGGCATCCGACACCCGACTCGCCCGAAGCGCGTTTGTATGCAGACTTTCTTCGTCCGCGCGACTGGCTGCGTGAACTGAAATGAATCTGCAGCGCCTGTATACGAGCTTGATCGCGTCGGTCGTCCTGGCCGCGGCTCCGAACGCGCTGGGTGCGCCGGAGACGGTCGAAGTTTGGGTCGTGTTGAGCGAGCCAGCGTTGGCCAGCTTGCCGGGCGACGCAGCCAGCGAGCGTGCCGAGTTGCGACGGCGAATCGAGCGGCAGCAGGACTACATAATGACGCAACTCGCCGCGCTCGGCGCAGTCGAGTCGGCGCGAGTTCAGGTAGTGCGCAATGCAATCGCGGTCAGGCTGCCGCCGGCTGCAATCGCCAGCGCGAAAAAAATCAAAGGCGTTACCGGCGTGCACGCGATCAGTCACCGCAATCGGATCGACGACTGATCAATACGTGTTGACCTGTCGACGAGAGCGCGCGCAGTATCGGTTGCATGAGTTGCCAGTCGCTGCGCGAACTGCACTCATAAATAACTACGGGGAGAAACTTCAATGAGTCGAATGAATCGACTGCGAGTGCTTTCACTCGCAGGGGCTGCGGCCCTTATTTCAGCCTGCGGTAGCGGCAGCGGTGGCGACGACAACTTGCCTGGCGCAGCCGCGAGCGTCGCGCCGAGCGGGGTTGCCGGGAAACTTCTGCTGTCCAAAGCCGTGCCCGAGGGTACGACTGTCGAAAGAATTGACAGGCGCTTGCAAGGTGTCACGGGGCCGATCGATGTCTGGGTCACGATCGATGCGCCGTCGCTGGCCGCACAGCAGGCGAAGCTCGCCAGCGCGGCAGGCGTCGAGAAGGCCAACAAGATGTCGGCCGGCGAGAGCAAGACGGCAGTTGCGCAGTCGCTGGAAAAATATCGCGGCGAGCTCCGCGCACAGCAATCCAAGGTCGCTGTCAGTCTGGCCAGTGTAGGCGCAGAAGAGTTGGCCCGCGTGCACGTTGCACACAATGCAATCGCGGTCCGCGTCGATGCGTCGCAGCTCGAGCAGCTTGCATTGATTCCGGGCGTCGCGCAGGTGCGGCCGGTCCTCAACTACGAAATGTCGCTGTCGGAAACGGTGCCATACGTCGGCGGAACTGCCGTGCAACAGTCCGGCAAGGACGGCACCGGCGTGACCGTCGCAGTGCTGGATTCCGGTATCGATTACACGCATCGCAATCTCGGCGGTGCCGGCACGCTTGCCGCCTATGCCGCGGCTCATGGCGGGCCCGCAGGGGATCCGCTGTCGACGACTCTCGATGGCCTGTTCCCAACGGCGAAAGTCGTCGGCGGCATCGACTACGTCGGTGAAGGCTGGCCGGTCACCGCGCGCACGGAAGACCCGGATCCGATCGACTTCCAGGGACATGGAACGCACGTGGCCGACATCATCGGCGGCAAGAGCGCCGACGGCACGCACGTCGGCATGGCGCCGGGAGCGAGCCTGCTGGCCATTCGCGTCTGCAGTGCGGTGGCCACTTCCTGCAACGGCGTTGCCCTGTTGAAGGCGGTCGACTTTGCGCTCGATCCCAACGGTGATGGCAGTCTCAGCGACGCAGCCGACATCATCCACTTGTCGCTCGGCTCCGATTACGGCCAGATCCAGGACGATCTGACCGATGCGCTCGAAGACGCTGTCGATCTCGGCATCGTCGTGGTCGCTTCGGCGGGTAATGGCTCCAACAAGCCGTACGTGGTCGGCTCGCCGTCGATCGGGCCAGGCATCCTGAGCGTTGCGCAGACACAAGTGCCCAGCGCAGTCGCGATTCCGCTGGTCGTCAATTCGCCCGCAGCTATTGCAGGCGTGTATGGCAATACCGCGACGGTCGAATGGTCGCCGGTCGGCGCCGGCGTCTCCGGCAACGTGGCGTACATCGGTCGGGGATGTCCCGCGGGTACGGCCACGCCACCCAACCCGACTGCGGATCCGATCCTGAACAGCCCGGCAGGAAAGATCGCATTGATCGATCGCGGCGGCTGTTCGGTCAGCTTGAAGGTGGACTACGCAGTCGACAACGGCGCGATTGGCGTGCTGATCGGCCTGATTGCGCCCGGCGATGCAGTCAGCTTCTCCTTCGGCGGCGGCGACAGCTTCGCGCCGACGTTGGTGATCCAGCAGTCGCTGTCGAATGCCATCAAAGCGCAGCTGAACGCTGCCCAGACCGTCAATGTGTCGATCTCGTCGGCGAACGGCATCCCGCTGGTCGCAAGCATGGCGAGCACGTCCTCGCGCGGACCGACAATAGGCCTGCAGACCATCAAGCCCGAAATCGGCGCGCCGGGTGCCTCCGTCTCCGCACAAGTGGGCACGGGTGATGGCGAAACCGCTTTCGGCGGCACTTCCGGTGCGGCACCGATGGTCTCGGGCGCTGCGGCGTTGCTGCTGCAGGCGTTCCCGAACCGCACGCCGATTCAAATCAAGTCGATGTTGATGAACAGCGCGAATACGCAGGTGTTCACCAATCCGGCGCTGTTGCCGGGCGGCTTGGCGCCCATCACTCGCATCGGTGCCGGCGAGCTGCGGGTCGACAAGGCGATCGGCCTCAATGCGATCGCGTGGAATCCGGAAGACGAGTCCGCGGCGCTGAGCTTCGGACAGGTCGACGTTCCATTCGACGGCATCGTGCTGATCAAGAAGGTGCGCGTGCAGAACTTCAGCAATTCGCACCGGACCTACAGCGTCGCGCGCAGCTTCCGCTACGCCAACGACGCGGCTTCGGGCGCCGTGACCGTGATCGCTCCCGGATCCGTGCACGTCGGGCCGAGGGGCAACTCGGACTTCCTGGTGACGTTGCTGATCAAGGGCAGCAAGCTGCCGACGTGGGCGCTGGATGGCGGGCCGAACGGCGGCAACGGCGCCATCCTGGACCTGCCCGAGTATGACGGCTACATCACGCTCACCTCGGGCAGCGAAAAGTTGTCGTTGCCGTGGCACGTGCTGCCGCGGAAGGCGTCGGCCACTATCGCCTCTCCATTCGTGAAGACCAATAACGGCGGCACGCTGAAGCTGCTGAACCTGGGTGTGGAGGCGGGTGACTTCGATGTGTTCTCGCTGACCGGACAAAGCCCGCGCATTCCGCGCGACGAGTTGCCCGCTCCCGGGGACAACTTTGCAATCGTCGACCTGCAGTCGGTCGGCGTGCGCTATCTGCCGAAGGCCGTGTTTGGCGCCGACTTCTTGGAGTTCGCGATCAGCACCTTCGGTCGGCGTTCGCACCCGAACTACCCGGCGGAGTTCGACATCTACATCGACTCCAACAACGACGGCACGCCGGACTTCGTGGTGTTCAATGCCGAGAACGGCGGATTCTCCGCGAGCGGCCAGAACGCCGTGTTCGTCGCGAACCTGGCTACACCGGGCGTTCCGGCCCCGGGGACCTTCTTCACCGACGCCGACCTGGATTCCGGTAACGTGATCTACACGGTGCGGATGAATGCCGGTACGGGCAACGTCGGCATTCAGCCAGGGACGACGTTCGGGTTCTCCGTGTTTGCATTCGACAATTACTTCACCGGCGCACAGACGGATGCTGTCGAGGACATGTTGTTCACGCCGGGTAACGCGCGCTTCGGCGTCACAGGCCTTCCGGACAACCTTCCGTTTGGAACGGTTGCGCCGCGCAGCTTTACGTCGGCGACGGTCACGATGGCAACGGTGCCTGATGCGAAGACGACGGAAACGGGTCTGCTGTTGATGTACCGCAAGAACGCCGTGCTGGAGTCTGAGGTCATCAGAGTGAAGTGACGTCTTGATCTGACGATCGCACTTGAGCGGGCCGCTAACGCGGCCCGCTTTTTTTGTGCGCCCGGACTACTGACTTGCGGGTGGCGGACAGGCGCGCACCGAGCGCAGATCGGTGTGATAGAAGTACGTTCGACCGGAGGCGCTCAGCGCCAGGCGATAGCCGACGGACGCAGAGCCCGCTGAGTCCGCCGCCGCAGGTGTGCCGCCGCCCGACGTGCAATTCATGTCGTCGTCAGTCCAGCGCCGCGGCTCGACGCTCGCGACGCGAACGTGCTGCACGTCCAGATGTAACCGGTTCGCCAGATCCTGTCGCGCGAGCGTCGTCACGGGGTCGAGTCCAGGCTCCGACATGGGCAGGCGAACGGTACCGCTGAGACGCGTGTTCGGCGCGCACATCACGGCGCGCGAGCCCGCGACATTCACCTGATGTCGCTCGCCCTTGCGTTCCAGCACGACCGTATAGCCGCTGCTCATCACGTCCGTAGTCATCGCACCCGACTTGCGGCAGCCGAGGCTCGAGTCGCTCCACTGCGCGGCCTCGATTGTCACGACCGTGAATTCGCTCGCCTGAGCGCGCAGCTCACGAGCGGCTGCTGCGCGCGCTTGCTCGGCAGCCGCCTGCGCGGCAGCGCTCGCATCCGGCTCGCCGCGCGTGCCACGCTCGTCCTGGGCGGAGGCATTGATGTGCAACAAGCCCATCGCAAGCAATGCAGTGGCGGCAACTCGCATCATGGTGAATCATCCCCGTTGTGAACTATCGTCACGCCTTTCACGCCGGCAACTTCGCGGACGTGCACAAGCACGTCGTGCTGCTCGCGCTGCTGGAACGGCTGAAGCAGAAACCGAAGCCGCTGTTCTATCTCGACACTCACGCGGGGCGCGGCAGCTACGACCTGCGCGCCGAGGATGCCACGCGTGGCGGCGAATGGCGCGAGGGAATTGCCCGGCTGGCCGGCCGGCCGCTGCGGTCGGCGGATCTTCTACGCTACGTGCAAGCCACGCACGCTGCCACTGCGCCGCCGACACGCTATCCCGGCTCGCCGCTGGTCGCGCTCGGCGCGTTGCGCGAGGGCGATCGCGCCGTGCTGATCGAGCAACAGCCCGCTGAAGCACAAGCGCTGAAACAAGCGACGCCGGGCAGGCGCGACGTGGCGGTGATCTGTGGCGACGGTTATGCAGCGCTGAAGACGTACCTGCCGCCGCGCGAAAACCGCGGGCTCGTGCTGATCGATCCGCCTTACGAAGCGGACTCCGAGTTCGCAGACGCCGAGCGGGCACTGCGACTCGGACTGTCTCGCTGGCCGAACGGCGTCTTTGCACTGTGGTATCCAATCAAGGCGGGAGCGCAGTCTCAAAGATTGAACGCGGCGCTGCAGGCCTCGGGGTTACGCAAGCTCCTGCGACTGGAGCTGACGGTGCGGCCCGCGGATTCGCCGATCGGGCTGAACGGCTCGGGGCTCGTCATCGCGAACCCGCCGTGGAAGTTCGACAGCGAGATGCGGGAAGCGCTCGAAGAGCTGCAGGGAGCGCTAGCAAGCAACGGCGCATCGCGAGTGGAATGGCTGGTCGGCGAGTAGCGCCTAGTTGCCCTTCTTCGCCAGCGCCTTGCATTCCTTGTATCGAAAGCACGCCGTCACATGGTCGTTCACCATGCCGGTCGCCTGCATGTGCGCGTAGATGATGGTGCTGCCCACGAACTTGAAGCCGCGCTGCTTGAGATCTTTGCTGAGTGCGTCGGACTCGGGCGAGGTCGCCGGCACCTGTTTGTGTTGCGTCCAGTGATTCTGAATCGGCCGGCCGCCGACGAACGTCCACAGGTGCTCCGCGAAGCCGCCGTGCTGCGACTGGAAATCCAGGTACGCGCGCGCGTTGGAGATCGCCGACTCGATCTTGAGCCGGTTGCGCACGATGCCCGGGTTGTTCATCAGCCGCGCCAGCTCGCGCTTGCCGAAGCGCGCGATGCGCTCGGGATCGAAGCCGGCGAACGCCTCGCGATAGCCCTCGCGCTTGTTGAGGATCGTCGACCACGACAGCCCGGCCTGTGCGCCCTCCAGGATCAGGAACTCGAACTGCGTCCGGTCGTCCCAGGCAGGGACGCCCCACTCGGTGTCGTGATAGTGGATGTACAGCTCGTTGCCCCCGTGACTCCAGGGACATCGCACGTTGGGGACCTTGGGTTTCGCGGCAGCCATGCTGTAGTCTACCCGCCATGTCGGAACGAGAGACAGGCGAATTCCCGCGCACCCGGCTGCGTCGCATGCGCCGCGACGAGTTCTCGCGCCGCCTGATGCGCGAGACCACTCTCAGTCCCGACAACTTCATCTACCCGCTGTTCGTGATCGAGGGCAAGAGCCGCCGCGAGCCGATCCAGAGCATGCCCGGCATCGAGCGAGTCACCGTCGACGAGTTGGTGCGCGAGGCCGAGTCGCTGGCGGAGCTGGACATCCCCGCGCTCGCGCTGTTCCCGGTGCCGCCAGTCGACATCAAGAGCGAAGACGGGCGTGAAGCATGGAATCCCGAAGGGCTCGCGCAGCGCGCGGTCCGCGCGGTCAAGCAAGCCGTCCCGCAACTCGGCGTGATCACCGACGTCGCGTTGGATCCGTACACGACACATGGCCAGGACGGCATCATCGATACATCCGGTTACGTCGTGAACGACGTGACAGTCGATGCGCTGGTGAAACAGGCGCTGTCGCACGCGGAAGCCGGCGCCGACATCGTCGCACCGAGCGACATGATGGACGGGCGCATCGGTGCGATTCGCGAAGCCCTGGAAGTCGCCGGTCATCTCAACACTCGCATCCTCGCCTACTCCGCAAAGTACGCGTCCGGGTTTTACGGCCCGTTCCGCGAAGCCGTCGGCTCGGCCGGCAATCTCGGCAAGGGCAACAAGTACAGCTACCAGATGGATCCGGCGAACTCCGACGAGGCGCTGCGCGAAGTGGCGCTCGATCTGCAGGAGGGCGCGGACATGGTGATGATCAAACCGGGCCTGCCGTACCTGGACATCGTGCGGCGTGTGAAGGACACGTTCGGCGCGCCGACCTTCGTCTATCAAGTGAGCGGCGAGTACGCGATGCTCGAAGCGGCGATCCGCAACACGTGGCTCGACGGACGCAGCGTGATTCTCGAATCGCTCCTCTCGATCCGCCGCGCCGGTGCGGACGGCATCCTGACGTACTTCGCAAAACGCGCTGCTGCGTGGCTGCGCGAACGGCGTTAGTCGATGACTAGCCAACCGACACCGGAAGGACCCGCAGACAAATACGCAGTAATCGGTTTCCCCGTCGCCCACAGCTGGTCGCCGTTCATTCACGGCTTGTTCGCCAAGCAGACCGGCCAGAACCTCACGTACTCGCGCCTGGAAGTGCCGCCCGACGCGCTCAACGATCGCATCGTCGAATTCTTCGCGACCGACGGCAAAGGCCTGAACGTCACGTTGCCGCACAAGCAGGCGGCGTGCCTGATCGCGCGCGAGCGCACGTCGCGCGCGGAAATTGCGGGCGCCGTAAATACGCTGGCGCTGCGCAGCGACGGGATATTCGGCGACAACACCGATGGCGCCGGCCTCATCGCCGACCTGACTCGTAATCTGGCATTCGAGCTCAAGGGCACGCGAGTGCTCGTGCTCGGCGCAGGCGGTGCAGCGCGCGGCGTGCTCGGCCCGATTCTGGAAGCCGATCCCGAATACCTCGAGATCGCGAACCGCAACGAGGAGCGCGCTGTCGAGCTCGCGCACGAATTCTCGACGCTCGGCACGGTGCACGGCTGCGGCTTCGACTCGATCGCCGACTCGACGTTCGATCTCGTGCTGAATGCGACGTCCGCGAGCCTGCAGGACACGATCCCGCCGGTTCCACCCGGTGTGATCGCCCCGACGACGCTGTGCTACGACATGGCGTACGGCAAAGGCGATACGGCGTTCACGCGCTGGTCGAAGAGCGCCGGCGCGGGACGCGCCGAGACGGGTTGGGGCATGTTGGTGGAGCAGGCGGCCGAGTCGTTCCTGCTCTGGCGCGGCGTCAAGCCCGACACCAAGTCCGTCATCGCAGCGGTGAAGTCGTCGCCTCGTTGAGGTACTCGTTCTTGAGCTGCACGTACTGCGCGGCTGAGTACGTGAAGAATTCGACCTCCGCCGGCGTCAGGTCGCGCACTCTGCGCGCTGGGCTGCCGAGGTAGAGGCCGCCCGATTCCAGTCTCTTGTTGAGCGGCACGACACTGCCTGCGCCGATCATCACCAAGTCCTCGGTCACGACGCCGTCGAGCACGACCGAGCCCATGCCGACCAGGCACTTGTTGCCGATCGTGCACGCATGCAGCGTGACGCGATGACCGACGGTGACGTCGGACCCGACGTGCAGCGAGCGGCCGCCGGGCGAGTACGGACCGTCGTGAGTGACGTGTAGCACCGAGCCATCCTGAATGCTGGTGCGCGCGCCGATCTCGATCGAGTGAACGTCGCCCCGCACGACTGCGCCCGGCCAGATGGACGAGTCGTCGCCGATCCGCACGCGGCCGATCACGGTTGCGGCCGGATCGACGTAGACGCGCGCGCCGAGCACGGGCGATATGTTGCGATAAGTTCGAATGTTCACGGACGCGCCTCGAGGGAGGGCGCACGATCTTGCCGTGTGCGCCTCAGTCGCGCAACGGCAGGCGCACGATGAACTCGCTGCCCTTGCCGATGCCTTCGCTGCGCGCCTGAATCGTGCCGCCGTGGAGCTCGACCAGCTCACGCGCGAGCGCGAGCCCGATGCCCATGCCGGCGCGCGATTCGACGTTTTCGGGATGCACCTGCGTGAACAGCTCGAAGATGTCCGCGAGCTGACCGGCGGGGATGCCGACGCCCGTATCGTGAATGCGCACGACGCCTTCGCGCCCTTCTGCAGCGACTGACAGCGAAATGCGCCCGCCGGGCGGCGTGTAGCGCGCCGCGTTGCGCAGCAGGTTGATCATGATCTGTTGGAGACGGTCGGCGTCGCCTTCGATCGGCACGGGCAGGTCGGGAAGCACTGTCGCGAGGTCATGGCGGCGCTCGGTCATCACCGACTGCACTGCCTCGGCCGCCAGTCGCGCCATCTCTCGCAAGTCCAGTTGCTGCATCCGCAGCTCGATGCGGCCGCGGCTGCTGCGTGCCAAGTCGGTCAGGTCCTCGATCAGACGCTGCGTCTGGCGAACCTGCCGTTCAATCATTTCCGCGACCGTCTGCAGCTGTAAATCACCTGCTGCATAACGCCGCAATACCCCGGCACTGTTCGCAAGCACGGACTGCGGGTTGCGCAATTCGTGTGCAAGCGTTGCGAGGAAGCGGTTCTTCAGCTCGTCGGCGTGTCCCAATGCGTCGTTGCGACTCTGCAGCGCGTCCTGCAGCTCCTTGAGGTCGGTGCGATCCGCGACGATCTTGCCGAAGCCGAGCAGCGCGCCGTCCGCCGCTCGAACCGCAGTGACGGCGCCGAGACCCCAGAATCGCGAGCCGTCCTTGCGCACGTGCCAGCGCTCGTCGGCGGCACGGCCCATGTGCTCTGCCGTCTCCAGCTCCAGCCGCGGCACGCCGGCGTCGCAGTCTTCTTGCGTGAAGATGTCGTGGAGCTCGCGGCCGACCACGTCGCTAGCGTCGAAGCCCATGATGTGCGCCGCGCCAGCGTTCCAGTGGACGATGCGGCCCTGCGGATCCATGGCGAAAATTGCGTGATCCTGCACCGTCTGCACGAACTGGTAGAACAGCTCCTCGCAGTACGCAGGCGGCGGCTGACGGGGATCGGGCATTTTGCGGGCGCGACCTCCTGCGGCTTGGCCCGAAGGGCCGGGTCGTATCAGTAGTTGCCGAAAGAACGATACCCATCGCCGACATGTTCCGGCCCGACCTGTCGCCGGAAAGCGCCACCGCCTGCGCTCTGACCGATATTTTTCGACGTAGCGTCGTCTGCCCACTAAAATCGGCGCGGCCTCTCCTTCCCCGCCGCACGCCGTACTGCCATGCCAACCGCCGAAATCAATTTGCCTGCTTTCTCGTCGATCCGTATCGCGAACGTCGAGCCCGTGCTGCGCGAGTTGCTCGACGCGCATCGCGCCCAGCTCGCGGCATTGCTCACGCAGCCGGCACCGTCGTGGGATTCGCTGGTCGTGCCGCTCGAAGAAATGCACCACCGCCTCGCACGCACGTGGTCGCCCATCGGCCACATGAACGGCGTCGTGAACAGCGACGAGCTGCGCGCCGCGTACAACGCGTGCTTGCCGCTGCTCACCGCGTGGCACACCGAGTTGGCGCAGAACGAACGGCTGTATCGCGCGTACGAGACGATTCTCGCGAACGAGGGCAATCGGTTGAGCGCCGGACAGCGCAAGCTCCTGCAGAACGCGCTGCGCGACTTCCGGCTCGCCGGCGTTGCGTTGCCTGCGGAACAGAAGGCCGAGTTCAAAGGGCTGGTCGAACAGCTGGCGACACTGCAGTCCAAGTTCGACGAGAACGTGCTCGACGCCACCAACGCGTGGTCGCGACACGTGACGCAGGAACGCGAGATGGCCGGGCTGCCGCAGCCGATCGTCGAGCGTGCAGGTGCCGCCGCGCAAGCGCGGCAGTTGGCAGGCTGGTTCTTCACGCTCGATGCGCCGAACTACCAGGCCGTGATGATGCACGCCGAAGACGAAGCGCTGCGCCGCGAGTTCTACCGGGCCTGGGTGACGCGAGCTTCGGAGCAAGGTGCGACGGAGGGCCGTTGGGACAACACGGCGCTGATGGCGCAGATCCTCGAGCTCCGCCATCGCATCGCGCAGCTGGTCGGTTACCCGAACTACGCCGAGTACTCGCTCGCGACCAAGATGGCGTCCTCGGTCGATGAGGTGCGCGCGTTCCTCGACAAGCTGGCGAACCAGAGCCGCCCCGTCGCGCAGCGCGAGTACGACGACCTGACGCAGTTCGCCGGCCGCAAGCTCGACGCGTGGGACATCGCTTTCCATGCCGAGCGGCTGAAGCGCGAGCGGCTGCAACTCTCGGAAGAAGAATTGCGGCCGTACTTCCCGTTGCCGCGCGTGCTGAGCGGCATGTTCGCCGTCGCCGAAAAACTCTACGGCGTGCGCATCATCGAGCGCAGCGGCGTCGACCTCTACCATCCCGACGCCCGCTTCTACGACATCCTCAACGCCGACGGCTCGCAGCGCGGCGGCTTCTACGTCGACCTGTACGCGCGGCCCAAGAAGCGCGGCGGCGCGTGGATGGACGAGTGCATCGGTCGCAAGCGGCTCGCGGATACCGCGGCGCTGCCGGTCGCTTATCTGGTGTGCAACTTCATGCCGCCGGGTGGCGCGCAGCCCTCGCTCCTGACGCACGCCGAAGTCGTGACGATGTTCCACGAGTTCGGCCACGGGCTGCATCACATGCTCACGCGCGTCGATTACCCGAGCATCGCGGGCATCAACGGCGTGGCGTGGGATGCTGTCGAGTTGCCGAGCCAGTTCATGGAGAACTTCGCGTGGCGCGCCGAGGTATTGCCGCTGATCTCGGGTCACGTCGAGACGGGCGAGCCGCTGCCGCAGATCGAGCTGGAGCGATTGCTGGCAACGCGGACGTTCCAAGCGGGCATGCAGACGGTGCGGCAGCTGGAGTTCGCGCTATTCGATCTGCGCATTCACAGCGAGCACGCACCGCAGTCGAGCGAAGCGATCATGCGCACGCTGGTCGACGTGCGCGCGCAAGTTGCGGTCGTGCGGCCGCCGGCGTTCAACCGGTTCCCGCACAGCTTCCAGCACATCTTCTCGGGCGGTTATGCAGCGGGGTACTACAGCTACAAGTGGGCCGAGGTGTTGGCTGCCGATGCGTTCAGCGCCTTCGAAGAGCACGGCATCTTCAACGCGGAGATTGCCCGGCGCTTCCTGGCCTCGATCCTCGAGCAAGGCGGCAGCCGCGACGCGATGGAAGCGTTCGTGGAGTTCCGCGGCCGGAAGCCGCAGATCGAACCGCTGTTGAAGCAGCTGGGACTGGCCGCCTAAGCGGCCCAGCTCACTTCGAAACCAGCACCTTCTTCACCCAGCCGCTGCCGCTGCCTGACTCGACCTTCAGGAAGCCGTTCTGCTCTTCGCCCATGAAGATCATCTCGTCGCCCTTGGAGAGCGTCGCAACGGCCTTGCCGGAATCCGCCGGCGAGCCGTACAGCTTCACGTTGCCGATCTTCGGCACGATCGTGTCGCCTTCGTTGAAGACCGCGCCGCTCTTGGTCTTCTTGCCCGCTTCGTCGGCGAGCGAGCCGACGTCGCGCTGCAGGCTCGGCTGGTTGCGCACCGAGCGCACGATGTTGTTGTAGTTGTCCATCAGGCTGGCGGCGATCACTTTGCCTTCGTTGGTGTTCGCATAGCCGCCGAGGCCGCCGGCCGCGCTCCCGCCGAACAGCGCCGCGCCGAGGCGCAGGTCGGCCTTCTTCGAGCTGCCTTCTGCAGCCGCTACCTGCAAGCCTGAACGCGCGTCCGCGACCAGCATGCTGGTCTGCGCTTCCTTGAATTTCAGTCCGCCGGCGACTGCACCGAGCACGTTGCCGCTCTTGCCGCCGAGCAGTCCGCCGAGCGCACCGCCGACGCCACCCGCGTTGTTCTCGGAAAACACCACTGCCGGGGTCAGGATGAAGTCGGCGCTGATCATCTGGCCGCCGCCCATGTTCGAGTTCTGGCGCAGCTCGCCGGATTCCTGCAGCGCGCGCTCCTGCATCATGTTCTGCATGCCGATGCCGCGCTCGACGACGAGGAAGCAGTTCGACTGCTGCACCATCATGCGGATCAGTCCGGTCGGCGATTGCAGGCCGTACCGCGACAGCGACTGTGAAACGTAATCCTGCGGCTCGACCACGGTGAGAGCGCCCATCGCCTTGTCACAGTGCTCGAGACCGTTGTCGCCCTGCGACCCGCCCGGACCGGCGGAGCCCTGGATTTCCGAGCCGCCCTGCCCTTTCTTCTGTGCCAGCGGTCCTTCGGCGGCGACGGCGGACAAGCAGAGCATAGGCAGCGCAGCAATGATCGCGGCGCGCAGTGCGGTGACTTTCATGATCACGGTTCTCCCCGGCGACAAAAACGTGAAATAGGGCCAGATGTAGTTGGTTTTGTACGATAGGCGAGCCGCCGGGATCTGACCATGGCCTTCCGGGACGGTCAAGCCAAGAGGTTCACGAAATCATGCGACTGTTCCCGCTTCTGCGCTCCCCCATTTCGTGGGTTGCGCTCGTTGTGCTGACCGCCTGCTCCGACGGCGCCTCTCCCGAGCAGCAGGTGCGGGCTGTGATCGAATCGATGGAGGTCGCGGCCGAGCAGCGCGACGTCGGCGAGCTGATGGAGCACATCTCGGCCAACTACCGCGACGGACAGGGACAAGACCGGGTCGAAGCCTCGCGCTACGCCCGCGGCTATTTCATCGCCAACCAGTCGGTACACCTGCTCACGCGCATCGAGAGTCTCGAATTCCCTGCTCCGGACGAGGCGCGGGTCAAGCTGCAGGTGGGCATGGCGGGCCGCGCCGGGGAACCGGGTGCCGCCAACCTCACGGCCGACCTGTACGACTTCGACCTCGCACTGATCCGCGAGGGCGGCGAGTGGAAGGTCAGCTACGCGGACTGGCGCGCGCATTGACGCAGGTGTCGACCTCTGTAATATGCGATCGATCCTCCGGGTTGTATTCAACGGGCCGCCGGCGCAGCCATCCACGCAACGCTCGCGCGGGGCGCGCAGACGCGCCACTGAGTCTCGCTGAATCAACACCTTACCGCTGCACCAGGCGGCGTCGGCGGATCGGACGACCGCTCGACAATTGAATACAGACACGGGGAAAAAGGTGAGCAGCAGCATCGAAGGGAGCGGACCCCGCTGGACGGGTCTACCGCCGAAGCAGGGCCTTTACGATCCCGCGTTCGAGCATGACGCCTGCGGCGTCGGCTTCGTCGTCGACATCAAAGGCCGCAAGTCCCATCGCATCCTGCAGCAGGGCCTGCAGGTCCTCGTGAACCTCGATCATCGCGGCGCCTGTGGCGCCGAGGAAGACAGCGGCGACGGCGCGGGCGTGCTGATCCAGATGCCGCACCGGTTTCTGCTGGAGGCGTGCAAGAAGGCGCGCGTCGAGTTGCCCGCACCGGGACTGTACGGCTGCGGCATCGTGTTCCTGCCGCGCAATCCGACGCTGCGTCGGCGCATCGAAGAGCGCTTCGAGCAGATCGTGCAGTCCGAAGGCCAGGCCGTGCTCGGCTGGCGCACCGTTCCGTGCAACAACTCGATGCTCGGCGACACAGCGAAGTCGTGCGAGCCGTTCATGCGGCAGGTGTTCGTCCGCCGCAATCCAGCTATCGCGGACGAGCTCGCGTTCGAGCGCAAGCTGTACGTGATTCGCAAGCGCGCCTACAGCGAGATCCGCACGTCGACGCTGGAAGGCGCGGCGAGCTGGTACATCTCGAGCCTGTCGCACAAGACGCTGGTCTACAAAGGCATGCTGACGACGATGCAGCTTGCACCGTACTTCCCCGACCTCAGCGATCCGCTGATGGAATCGGCGTTGGCGCTCGTGCACTCGCGTTTCAGCACCAACACGTTCCCGAGTTGGGATCGCGCGCACCCGTATCGCTATATCGCGCACAACGGCGAGATCAACACCGTTCGCGGCAATGCCAACTGGATGCGCGCACGCGAAGCACTGTTCAACAGCGCGGCGTTCGGCGACGACATGCGCAAGATCCTGCCGATCATCAATCCGAACGGCTCGGACTCGGCGATGTTCGACAACACGCTGGAGCTGCTGGTGCTGGCCGGCCGGCCGCTGCCGCACGCGATGATGATGATGATTCCCGAGCCGTGGTCGAATCATCAGAGCATGGACGACGCAAAGCGTGCGTTCTATCAATATCACTCGTGCTTGATGGAGCCCTGGGACGGCCCGGCCTCGATCGCCTTCACCGACGGCCGCAGCATCGGCGCCGTGCTCGACCGCAACGGCTTGCGACCCTCGCGCTACTACGTCACGAAAGACGGGCTGGTCGTGATGGCGTCGGAGGCTGGCGTGCTCGACATTCCAGCCGCGGACGTGCTGCGCAAAGGCCGGCTGCAGCCGGGCCGCATGTTCCTGGTCGACACCGAGGAAGGCCGCATCGTCGACGACGATGAGATCAAGCGCGCGATCGCCAACGAGCGGCCGTATCGCCAGTGGATCAACGATCACCAGGTGCACCTCAACGACCTGCCCGATGCGCCGCAGGTGCCGCAGCCGGACCACGAGACGCTGCTGCAACGGCAGATCGCATTCGGCTACACGTTCGAGGACGAGCGGCTGATCCTCGCGCCGATGGCACAACACGGCGTCGAGGCCGTCGGCTCGATGGGCAACGACACGCCGCTCGCGGTGCTCTCCAACAAACCGCGGCTGCTCTACGACTATTTCAAGCAGCTGTTCGCGCAGGTCACGAACCCGCCGATCGACTGCATCCGCGAGGAGATCATCACTTCCGCGGAAACACGCCTCGGCTCCGAGGGCAACCTGCTCAATCCGCAGCCGGCCGATTGCCGCCGTCTCGAAGTGAAGTGGCCGATCCTCGCGAACGAGGACTTCGCCAAAGTGCGGCGCATGGATCTGCCCGGACTGCGCGTCGGCGTGCTGCCGATGGTGTTCCGCGTGACGCGCGGCGAGAAGGGCCTGGTCAAGTCGATGGAAGAGATCCGGCTGATGGCGCGGCGGATGATCGAGGAAGAGGAAGTGAACGTCCTCATCCTGAGCGACCGCGGCGTGAATCGCGAGTTCGCGCCGATTCCGGCGCTGCTCGCGATCGCGGGCTTGCACCACTACCTGATCCGTGAAGGTCTGCGGACGCGCGTCAGTCTCGTGCTCGAGACCGGCGAGGCGCGCGAGGTGCATCACTTCGCGCTGCTGATCGGCTACGGCGTCAGCGCGATCAATCCGTACGTCGCGTTCGAAACGATCGACAGCATGATCCGCGACGAGCGGCTGACGAACATCGATCACAAGACGGCCTGCAAGAACATGGTCAAGGCCGCGACCAAGGGCGTCATCAAGGTGATGGCGAAGATGGGCATCTCGGCGATCCAGAGCTATCGCGGCGCGCAGGTGTTCGAAGCGGTCGGCTTGCGTCAGGACGTCATCGACGAGTACTTCACCTGGACGCCGTCGCGCGTCGGCGGCATCGGCATGGACGTGATCGCGCAGGAAGTGCTGGTGCGGCATCGCGCCGCGTTCCCGGAGCGCCGCGTCGAAGGCCATGCGCTGCCGGTCGGCGGTCAGTACCAGTGGCGCTCCGAAGGCGAGTTCCACCTGTTCAATCCCGAGTCGATTCACCGCCTGCAGAAGGCGGTGCGCAACGACAACTATCGCCAGTTCCAGGAGTACTCGCGGCTGGTGAACGAGCAGGCGACGAATCTCGCAACCCTGCGCGGCTTGCTGGACCTCAAGGGCGGCGATCCCGTGCCGCTCGATGAAGTCGAGCCGATCGAGAAGATCATGAAGCGCTTCAAGACCGGCGCCATGTCGTACGGCTCGATCAGCAAGGAAGCGCACGAAACGCTGGCGATCGCGATGAACCGCATCGGCGGCAAGAGCAACACCGGCGAAGGCGGCGAGGATCCGGACCGCTTCCCGCGCCTGCCGAACGGCGACTCGAAGAACTCCGCGATCAAGCAGGTCGCGTCCGGACGCTTCGGCGTCACCAGCGAGTATCTCGTGAGCGCGAACGAGATCCAGATCAAGATGGCGCAGGGCGCGAAGCCCGGCGAAGGCGGACAGCTGCCGGGTGCCAAGGTGTATCCATGGATCGCGAAGACCCGGCACACGACCGCGGGCGTCGGGCTGATCTCGCCGCCGCCGCATCACGACATCTATTCGATCGAGGACCTCGCCGAGCTGATTCACGATCTGAAGAACGCGAATCGTCAGGCGCGGATCAGCGTGAAACTCGTCGCCGAAGTCGGCGTCGGCACAGTCGCAGCTGGCGTCGCGAAAGCGCACGCGGACGTCGTGCTGATCAGCGGTCATGACGGCGGCACGGGCGCGTCGCCGCAGACTTCGATCGCGCACGCGGGCCTGCCGTGGGAGCTTGGCGTCGCCGAGACGCATCAGACGCTGGTGCTCAACAATCTGCGCAGTCGCATCGCCGTGGAAGCGGACGGCCAGCTGAAAACCGGTCGCGACGTCGTGGTTGCAGCCCTGCTGGGCGCCGAGGAATTCGGCTTCGCGACCGCGCCGCTGGTCTCCATCGGCTGCATCATGATGCGCGTGTGTCACTTGAACACCTGCCCCGCCGGCATCGCGACGCAGGATCCGCGCCTGCGCGAGAAGTTCGCCGGCAAGCCCGAGCACGTCGTCAACTTCATGCGCTTCATCGCGATGGAAGTGCGCGAGCTCATGGCGCAGCTCGGCTTCCGCACGCTCGAAGAGATGGTCGGCCGCGTCGACCGCCTCGAAGGGCGCAAGGCGATCGATCACTGGAAGGCGAAAGGCCTGGACTTCAGCAACCTGCTGTACCAGCCGGACGTCGGCTCGGACACCGGCCGTTACTGCCAGATAGCGCAGGATCATGGCCTGGAGAAGTCGCTCGACGTGACGCAGCTGCTCGACATCTGCAAGCCCGCAATCGAGCGCGGCGAGCGTGTCACCGCAGAGCTGCCGATTCGCAACGTGCATCGGGTGGTCGGCACGATCACCGGCAGCGAAGTCACGCGCAAATACGGCGCGGCCGGTCTGCCGGAAGACACGATCCGCATTCGCTTCAAGGGGTCGGCCGGGCAGAGCTTCGGCGCGTTCATGCCGCGCGGCATGACGTTCTTCCTCGAAGGTGACGCCAACGACTACGTCGGCAAAGGGCTGTCGGGCGGCAAGCTCATCATCACGCCGCCAGCCGGCTCGACGTTCGTGTCGTACGAGAACATCATCATCGGCAACGTGGCTCTATACGGTGCAACCAGCGGCGAGGCGTACATCGGCGGCATGGCCGGCGAGCGCTTCTGCGTGCGCAACAGCGGCGTGCATGCCGTCGTCGAAGCGGTTGGCGATCACGGCTGCGAATACATGACCGGCGGACGCGTCATCGTGCTCGGCCCGGCGGGGCGCAATTTCGGCGCCGGCATGTCGGGCGGCGTCGCGTACGTGCTCGACGAGCACGGCACGTTCGCTGCGAACGTCAACAAGGAAATGGTCGACGTCGGCCCGTTGCAGGAGCCCGAAGAGATCGCCGCAGTCGGCGCGATGATCGAGCGTCACTACGGCTACACAAAGAGCGGTCGCGCACGCCAGGTGCTCGACAACTGGGACGGCATGGTGGCGCGCTTCGTGCGCGTCATGCCGCGCGACTATCACCGCATGCTCCAGTGCATCAAGCGCGCGCGCGAGCAGGGTCTAGCGGGCGAGGACGCGATCATGGCCGCGTTCGAAGAGAACGCGAAAGACCTGGCGCGGGTCGGAGGAAACTGATGGGCAAGCCCACCGGTTTCATCGAATACCTGCGCGAGCTGCCGGTCGACCGCACGCCGCAGGAACGCGTGCGCGACTGGAAAGAATTCCATCACCACATGGAAGACAAGCGGCTGCGCAATCAGGCCGCGCGCTGCATGGACTGCGGTGTGCCGTTCTGTCACACGGGCAAGTTGATCAGCGGCATGGCATCGGGCTGCCCCGTCAACAACGTGATCCCGGAGTGGAACGATCTGGTGTACCGCGGGCTGTGGCGCGAGGCGCTCGAGCGCCTGCACATGACCAACAATTTCCCGGAGTTCACCGGCCGTGTCTGCCCGGCGCCGTGCGAAGGCTCGTGCGTGCTCGGCATCAACGCGCCGCCGGTGACGATCAAGACGATCGAGAATGCGATCGTCGATCGCGGCTGGGACGAGGGTTGGGTCCTGCCCGAGCCACCGCAGCAGCGCACCGGCAAGAAGGTCGCAGTGATCGGCTCCGGACCCGCCGGACTCGCAGCGGCTGCGCAGCTGAATCGTGCGGGTCACAGCGTGACGGTGCTGGAGCGCGATGACCGCCCCGGCGGCCTGCTGATGTATGGCATCCCCAACATGAAGCTCGACAAACGCGAGGTGGTCGAGCGGCGCTTGAAGACGATGGAGCGTGAAGGCATCAAGTTCATCTGCAACGCACACGTCGGTGACAACGTCGAAGCGCAGTTGCTGCGCAAAGACTTCGATGCGCTCGTGCTGTGCACCGGCGCTACGCAGCCGCGGGACTTGCCCATCGACGGACGCAAGCTGAAGGGCGTCCACTTCGCGATGGAATACCTGACGGAGAGCACGAAGGCGCTCCTGAACGGCGGGCCGGATCACACGCCGATCCACGCGCGCGACAAGGACGTGATCGTGATCGGCGGCGGCGATACCGGCACTGACTGCGTCGCGACTGCGATGCGCCACGGCTGCAAGAGCCTCACGCAGCTGGAGATCATGCAGCAGCCGCCGATGGATCGCGCCAACGACAATCCGTGGCCGGAGTGGCCGAAGGTCTACAAGCTCGACTACGGCCAGGAGGAAGCGGCGGCGAAGTTCGGCGCAGATCCGCGCACGTACCTCGCAACGGTGAAGCGCTTCGTCGGCGACGCGAACGGTGCGGTGAAGGAAATCGTCACGGTGCAGATCGAGTGGCAGAAGAACGAGAAGGGTCAGTTCGTGCCGGTCGAAGTTGCCGGCACCGAGCGCACGCATCCGGCGCAGCTCGTGCTGCTGGCGATGGGATTCCTCGGGCCGGAACAGATGCTGCTGAAGGATCTTGCGGTCGACACCGACCCGCGCAGCAACGTCAAGGCGGAGCACGGCAAGTTCGCGACCAGCATCCCGGGAGTGTTCGCTGCGGGTGACTGCCGCCGCGGCCAAAGCCTGGTGGTCTGGGCGATCAACGAAGGCCGCGGCGCTGCGCGCGAGTGCGATCGGTACTTGATGGGGACGACTGAGCTACCCTAGACGCATGCAACGCGTCTACCAAGCCGCCAACAGCGTCGAAGCGCACATGGTCGTTCACATGCTGGAGCAAGCCGGCATGTCCGCGCACGTGCAGGGGGAGCACCTGCAAAGTGGCGCCGGCGAGCTGCCAGTCGGCAATCTGGTAGCTGTCGCGGTAGCGGATGAGGACGTCACTCGAGCGCGCGAAGTCATACGTGAGTGGGAAGCGCGAGTTGCCGCGCCGGCCGAAACCTCCGGCACGGAACCGAAGAGATCGTCCGGTGTCTCGCACGGCATCGCGTTCCTGGTTGGCGCGGCACTGTCCGGCGGGCTCGTCTGGTCGACCTTTAGCGGTCCTGACACCGCGGACGGTCTCGATCGCAATGGCGACGGCACTGTCGACGAACGGCTGTTCTTCGACGGGGGCCGCTTGCGACGAGTCGAAGCGGACCGCGACTTCGACGGGCGCGTCGACGTGATCACCGAGTACGACCGGCATGGCGATGCGTTGCGCGATCGCAGCGATGACGATTTCGACGGCACGCTGGAGAGCGCCGTGCAGTACAGAGATGGTCGGGCCGTGAAGTGGCAGACGGACCAGGACGGGGACGGGCAAGCCGACGTGCGAACCCTGTTTGAGCACGGCGTTGCTCGCACGACCGAGTACATGGATCGCGCTTCGCGGCGTATCGTCAAAGAGGTGACGTATCGCGGCGGCAAGCCGATTCGCGCCAGACTGGACCTGGATGCCGATGGGCAGTTCGAGCGGTCATATGAGTTCGACGCGATCGACGAGCCGGTCGCGAGATAGTCACTCCCTGGTTCCGACACCTCGCTGTAGCAGCCACACGCAGGTCGTGAACAGCGCGACCGCTGCGCCGATCATCATCGTGTAGGCGAAGCCGATGTCGACGTCGGAGACGCCGAGGAATCCGTAGCGGAAGGCGTTCACCATGTAGAGGATCGGGTTGGCGTGCGACACGCCCTGCGCCCATTCCGGCAGCAGCTTGATCGTATAGAACACGCCGCCCAGGTACGTCAGCGGCGTCAGCACGAACGTCGGAATGAACGAGATCTGGTCGAAGTTCTTGGCGAACACCGCGTTGATCATGCCTGCCAGCGCGAACACGATCGAGCTGAGCAGTACCGCCGAGATCACGACCGGCACGCTGTGCACGTGCAGACGCGTGAAGATCAGTGTGATGGTCGTGACGACGGCGCCGACGATCAGGCCGCGCGCGATGCCGCCGACCATGTAACCCGTCACGATCAGCCAGTTCGGCAGCGGTGAAACCAGCAGCTCTTCGATGTGCTTGCCGAACTTCGCGCCGAAGAACGACGACACGACGTTGCCGTAGGAGTTCGTGATCACCGACATCATGATCAGGCCGGGGGCGATGTACTGAATGTACGTGTAGCCGCCCATGTCGCCGATGCGGCGGCCGATCAGGCTGCCGAAGATGACGAAGTACAGCGTCGCCGTGATCGCCGGCGGCACGATCGTCTGGCCCCAGATGCGGATGATGCGATTGAACTCGCGGATCACGATCGTCGTGAAGCCCACGACGGCGGTGCGCGTGAGCGCAGCTTTCTCGTCGTGCGCGCGAGCTTCGGCAGACCGCTCGAGTGCTTCCTGCGGCGTGGTCATGACGTCGCCCTGTTCTGCGACGCCGGGTGTTGCTCGACCAGCCGCATGAACAGCTCTTCCAGGCGATTCGTCTTGGTGCGCATCGACAGCACTTCGATTCCGGCAGCGGTGAGACGCGAGAAGATGTCGTTCAGGTTCTGTTCCTTGGAAACTTCGACTTCGAGCGTGTGATCGTCCGGCATCGTGACGCGATAGCCGGGCAGCACCGGCGCCGCGGGAATTGGATTGCGCAGATTGAGCACGAACACCTCGGTCTGGAGCTTGCGCAGCACGCGGCTCATCCGGTCGTTCTCGATGATGCGACCCTTGTCGATGATCGCCACGTGGCGGCACAGACTTTCGGCCTCTTCGAGATAGTGCGTCGTCAGGATGATCGTGGTGCCGGCGGCGTTGATGTCGCGCATGAACGTCCACATGGTCCGGCGCACCTCGATGTCCACGCCTGCGGTCGGCTCGTCGAGGATCAGCAACCGCGGCTCGTGCATGAGCGCACGCGCAATCATCAGGCGGCGCTTCATGCCGCCGGACAGCGTGCGCGAGACGGCGTTACGTTTTTCCCAGAGTTGCAGCGCGCCGAGATACTTCTCCAACCGGTCGTGCGCTACGCGGCGCGGGATGCCGTAGAAGCCGGCCTGGTTCACCAGGATCGTGCTAACCGTCTCGAACTGGTTGAAGTTGATCTCCTGCGGCACGAGCCCGATGCAGGATTTCGCGATCGCCAGCTCGCGGTCGATGTCGTGGCCGAACACTTCGACCTTGCCGCCGCTCTTGTTGACCAGCGAGGTGACGATGCCGATCGCGGTGGTCTTGCCGGCGCCGTTCGGTCCCAGCAGCGCGAAGAAATCGCCTTCCTCGACCGTCAGGTCGATGCCCTTGAGGGCCTGTACACCGTTCTTGTAAGTTTTCGTGAGCTGCTGGAATGAAAGTGCCTTCACGATGTACCGCTGTGGTCGAAGCGCTGGCCGGTGGAAAAGTGGGTCGGAAGCGTATCGGGACTGACGGCCCAAGCCAAGGCGGATCGGGTCACGATTGAAGTGAATTTAACCTGTCGCTCGACCCCTGCAGGCGTCTGCCCGCGTTGCAAGACCTGAGCGCTACGAGCATCATCTTTTCCCCGTTTTGGCTGCATGCTGGCATGTACACGAGCTTTTTTGGGCTGGGCGAGAAGCCCTTCGCAATCACCCCCGATCCGCGCTACCTCTTCATGAGCGAGCGGCACGCGGAGGCGCTCGCGCATCTGCTCTACGGGATCAACGAGGCCGGCGGATTCATCCAGCTGACCGGCGAGGTCGGCACCGGCAAGACCACCGTGGTGCGCTCGCTGCTCGAACGCATGCCGGGCCATGCGGACGTCGCCGTGATCCTCAACCCGCAATTGACGCCGGTTGAGTTCGTCCTGACGATCTGCGAGGAGCTCGGCATCTTCATGCGCGACGAGGACGCGTCGAGCATCAAGGATCTCGTCGACCTCCTCAACAAGCGGCTGCTGGAATCCCACGCCAAGGGCCGGCGCGTCGTGGTGATCGTCGACGAGGCGCAGAACCTCACGCCGGAAACGCTGGAACAGGTGCGCCTGCTCACCAACCTGGAGACTGCGTCGCAGAAGCTGCTGCAGATCATCCTGATCGGCCAACCCGAGCTGCGCGAAGTGCTGGCGCGCGTCGAGCTGCGCCAGCTCGCTCAGCGCATCACCGGTCGTTATCACCTCGACCCGCTGTCACGTGCGGAGACCGCCGCCTACGTATCTCATCGGCTGAAGGTCGCCGGCTCTGCGACCGGCGACGTCTTCTCTGCCACCGCGCTGCGCGAGGTGCATCGGCTCAGCAATGGCATCCCGCGCATCATCAATGTGATCTGCGATCGCGCACTGCTCGGCGCCTTCACGCAGGAACAGCATCGCATCGGGCCATCACTCGTGCGCGAGGCCGCGGGCGAAGTCTACGGTCGCTCGTTCAGTCCGCAGTGGACCAAGCTGCTGGTCGGCGCTTCGGCGGCCGTCGCAGTCGTCGGGCTCGCACTCGGCATCTGGCAACTATGGCCCACTCCGGCGTCCGGCGAAGACAAGATCGTTTCGTTGCAGCCACCGCCTGAAACCGTACCGACTTCGGTCGAGATCGCGCCCGTGGCCAGCATGCCCTCGCAGCCGGCTGCACCGCCCGCGACTCCGGACATCGACACGTTGTTGAAAGAGCAACCGAGCCGAACCACTACGGAAACAGCCTTTGCGCAGCTGTTCGCGCTGTGGGGCGCGAAGTTCGACGCGGGCAAGGGCCGGCCGTGCAATCAGGCGCAGCAGCAAGGGCTGGAGTGCGTGTACCAGCAGGGCTCGTGGGGCCAGCTGCGCACGCTGAACCGTCCCGCGATCCTTACGCTGATCGACGATGCGGGCAACGCACATCAAGTCGTGATCTCCGGTCTCGACGGCGAACACGCGCAAGTTCGCTTCGCCGACACAGCGCGCGACATGTCCATCGCATCGCTATCGCGCCTCTGGTACGGCGACTACTTGATTCTCTGGCGGCCGCAAGTCGCGACGCCGCGCGCACTGTCCGCGGGCATGCAGGGCGCTGGTGTGCGCTGGCTGCGCGAGTCGTTGAATACGGCTCACGGTCGAGCGAAGGACGGCAATCCCAGCGACTACTACGACGAGGAGCTCGTGCGCATGGTGGAAGACTTTCAGCGGCAGCATCGGCTCAATGTCGACGGCATCGCGGGCGTGCAGACGCAGATCGTCCTCGACACGCTCACCAACACGGGCGACGCTCCGCTGCTGGTCGCGCAAGCACAGGACAGCCCGGGAGCGTCCTGATGAGCTTCATTCTCGACGCGTTGAAGAAATCGGAGAACGAGCGGCAGCGACAAGTCGGACCTTCGCTCGCTGACGTGCAAGTCAGTCAACGTCGCGCCAACAAACCGTGGTGGGTGGTCGCGGTTGCTGCGCTATTGGTGTTGAACCTCGGCGTGCTGCTCGTCGTGCTGATGCGCGACGGCGATGCTAAGCCGCGCGCGCAAGCTACGCCGGAAGACTCGGCAGCGGTAACAAGTGACGCGCGTGTTGGGACTCAGGTCCCGCTGCCGGCGAGCGCGAGCCGCATGCCGCGCGGCAATCCATCGATCGTTGCATCGACAGATCCAGCAGTGCGTTCGCTGGCGGATGAGGCAGGCACAGCAGAACCGAATGTCGAAGCAGGTGCAGATCCGCAGCTGAGTGCAGCTGGCAACGTGCCCTACGGTCCTCCGCTGGTCCGGCCGATCGAGGCACCGGCGGTCGCGCCGGCCACGATCCCGCCTCAGGCGCCAGCGCAAGCTGCGCAGGACCAGGAGGTTCTGCCGACCCCAATGGATCTCGCAGCCAGCGGCACAGCCCTGCCCGAGCTGCACCTGGACATCCACGTCTATTCGGCCAAGCCGGCCGACCGCTTCGTCTTCGTGAACATGCGCAAATACACGGAAGGTCAGGTACTTAAGGAAGGGCCGACGCTGGAGCGCATCACCTCGGAAGGGGCCGTCCTGAACCACCAGGGCCTTCGGTACCTGCTGCCTCGCCAATAGCCCACTCTCTGTACATCAATTTATCTGTTGACACTGTGTCAATGGGCGGCGTAGGCTGCCGCCCCATGTCGTACATCGCTGAACGCCGCCAGGAAGAGAAGGAACGCCGCCGCGACGAAATCGTGGAGGCCGCCGAAGAGCTCTATCGCGAGCTCGGCTGGGACGCAGTGACGATGGACAGCGTCGCGCGCCGCGCCCGCCTGAGCCGCGCACTGGTCTACGTGTACTTCAAGGACAAGCAGGACTTGCACTTCGCCATCGCGGCGCGCGCCCTAGACATGCTGCGGCAGCGCTTCACCGAAGCGACTGCGCGCGCCCGCACGGGCATGGACAAGGTGGAAGCTTGCGGCCGCGCCTACATGGCTTACGCGCAGGAATTCCCGCATTTCTTCGATGCGTGTGCGCGGCTCGAGTCGCATGAGCCCGGCGCCACGGAGCCGAGCCCGCAGGCGTTGCCTTGCATCGAGTGCGGCAAGCGCGTGCACGACGTCGTCGTCGACGCGCTCGAGACCGGCCAGCGCGACGGCACGATCCGTCAGGACATCGGTGATCTGCAGGTGGTGTCGCGCGTGCTGTGGGGCTTCATTCACGGCTTGATCCAGATCGCGATCAAGAAGGGTGAGCCGCTGGCGCAAGCAGGCATCAGCGTGCAGCAGCTGGGTCAGCAGGCCCTCTCGTTGATCCGCGTGGGTCTGACCTGTGGATTGAAAGTCTGACAGGTGTTTTTTTGCGCAATTTTTGACACGTGTCTAATAGATAAATCAGGTTCTAACACTTCAACGTCCGTAACCAGCAGTCAGGAGAATCATCATGTCGTCCCTCAAAGAGCGTTTTTCGAATGCGGTCGAGTCCTTCTTCCTCTTCTCCGTTCTCGCGTGGTCGATCTTCGCCGGTGCCGCCGCTGTGAGCAGCCCGACGGTGACGCACGAGCCGCGCGCGACGGTCGAGATCACTGCCCTCAACGACGTCGGCGCCTGAGCGTGCCAGCGTGTTGCGCGAACTGGTCCTCGGTTGCATCGGCCTCACCGCGTCCTTCGCCGCGGTCGCCCAAGCGGGCGAAGGCGAATTCGACGCGGTGGTCGAGCGCTATGTAGCCGAGGGCCTCCGCAGCAACCTCGCCCTGCAAGGCGAGAGTCTCGAAGTCGAGCGTGCTGCCCAAGCGCTCGCCGCGGCCCGGGCGCGCTTCTTCCCCGAAGTGTCGCTGCAGGCCCGCTACTCGCGCTCCGAAGGCGGACGCGAATTCACGATCCCGGTAGGCACGGCTCTCAATCCGGTCTACTCCACTCTCAACGACCTGCTCGCCGCACAAGGCCGGCCCGCGCAGTTCCCGCAGATTTCCGACATCAGCGTGCAGTTCCTGCGCGAGGAAGAGCAGGACACGCGCGTCGTCGTACGCCAACCGATTTACGCGCCGGCGATTCCGGCTGCAGTCCGCGCGCAGCGCGCGCTGCTCGATGCAAGCAGCTTCAACCGTATGGCCGTCGCCCGTGCTTTGCGGCGTGACATCACGATCGCCTATCTCGATTGGCTCAAGGCGCGCAGCTCCGTCGATATCGTCGCCTCCAGCCAGGAGCTGCTGCGGGAGAACCTGCGCGTCAACCAATCGCTGTTCGACAACGGCAAGATCACCGAAGACCAGGTATTGCGCGCCAAGACCGAGCTGCTCGCCGTCGACCAGCGCTTGCGCGAGACCCAGAACCTCGCGACGCAGGCGCAGAGCTTCTTCAACTTCCTGCTGAATCGCGATCTGCTCGCCGCCATCGACGCTTCCGCGCCCCCGACCTCGCCGCCCGGACAAGAAGGCGCGCTCGAGCAACTGTGGTCCGCTGCGCTGAACCGCCGTCCGGAAGTCGCGCGCGTCGACGAGCTGCGCAAGGCCGCAGAAGAACAGGTTCGGATCGCCCGCAAACAGAAGTGGCCGACGCTGTCGCTCGGCGTCGATGCCGGCACGCAAGGCATCGATTACCGCTTCGGCGATGGCTACAACTTCAGCGTGGCGTCGCTGGTATTCACGTGGCGCCTGTTCGACGGCGGCGGCGACGAGGCGCGCGTGCGCCAGGCGCGCGCGGCCGAGCGTCAGGTGGTGCTGCGCCAGGAAGAGATCGCGCAGCAGATCCGCCTCGAAGTCCAGCAAGCGTTCGATCGTTTGATCACTGCGCGCGATTCGCTCGCGACTGCATCTGCACGTGCCGACGCTGCGCGCGCTGCATTCCGCATCGCCAGTCGCAAGCGCGACGAAGGCGTCATCAGCCAGGTCGAATTCATCGACGCGCGCAGCGCGCTGACCGGCGCCGAGCTGAATCACAACGTCACTCGCTTCGACGTCCTCGCACGGCGCGCGGAGCTCGAATACGCGACTTCGACCGGGGAGATCCCGGTCGAGCCGGGAGTCTGATATGCGTTCCGCTCAATTGCTGTTGACTCTCCTGAGCGTCGCGGCCCTTGCCGGCTGCAACAGCAAGGCGACGGTCGAAGCGCCGGTCGCGACGCCGGTGCGCGTCGCTACTGCGACGACCGGACCGGCCGCACCTTCGATCCGCACCAACGGGTTGCTCGCTAACAAGGACGAGATCCGTCTGGCGTTCAAGGTCGGCGGCGTCATCCGCAAGCTCGCCGTGTCCGAAGGCGAGCGTGTGCACAAGGGCCAACGCCTTGCCGAGATCGAGCAGACCGAAGTGAATGCGCAGGTCGAGCAGGCGCGCCAGGCGTCTGAGAAGGGGAAGCGCGACGTAGCGCGCGGCGAGCGGCTGTACGAAGACAAGGTCATCAGCCTCGAACAGCTGCAGGATCTGCGCACCCAGGCTGCGGTGGCGGAAGCAGCACTGAATTCTGCCGAGTTCAATTCGAACTACGCCGCGATCGTTGCGCCGCGCGACGGCACGGTGCTGCGCCGGCTCGCGGAAGAGCGCGAGTTGGTCGCCGCGGGTGAACCGGTGCTCGTGGTGGGCGCGCAAGACAAAGGTTTCATCGTGCGCACCGGCCTCGCGGATCGCGAAATCGTGCAAGTGCGCATCGGCGACCTCGCGCAGGTTCATCTCGACGCGCTGCCCGACGCGACGCTCAGCGGCAAGGTTACGGAAGTCGCCAGCGCAGCGGACGCTGCAAGCGGCATGTTTCGCATCGAGGTCACACTCGATCCGACCGATCTGCCATTGAAGAGCGGTCTGGTCGCGAAGCTCAGCCTGGTGCCGGCGTCGGCGAGCGCGGGCTCGCGTGTCTATGTGCCGATCGGCGCGATCGTCGAAGGCGACGGCCGCACTGCGCGCTTGTTCGTGCTCGACAAGGACCGTGCACGGCGCCGCGACGTCGAGGTCGCATTCATCGAAGGCGAGAACGTCGCGCTGGTGCGCGGCATCGAAGCCGGTGAGCAGGTCATCACCGACGGTGCGCAGTACCTGGAAGATGGCGAGCAGGTCGCGATCGCCGCGCCGCTCGCCGAGGTGCGTGGCAGTGGCCACAACGGAGGCTTGCAATGAGCCTCCTGGAATTCCCGATCCGCCGCTATCAGTTCACGATCATCGCGTTCGCGCTGCTGGTCGCGATCGGCATCACCTCGTTCCTCAGCATTCCGCGCCAGGAAGACCCGTACTTCCCGATAGCGACCTACCAGATCGTGATCGTCTACCCGGGCGCCGAGCCGCAGGACGTCGAGCGCCTGGTCGCGAAGCCGATCGAAGATCGCCTGAGCGAGCTGGACGACGTCAAGAAGATCGAGTCGCACAGCAACGATGGCCTCGCGGTCATCGTGGCCGAGTTCTACTCGTCGGTGGACACCGAGAAGAAGTACGACGAAGTCGTGCGCGAGATCAACGCGCTGCGCCCGACGCTGCCGCCCGAGCTGACCAAGGTCGAGATCAAGAAGTACAACCCGGGTCTGGTGAACATCGTGCAGTTCGCGCTGGTGTCGCCGGATGCTCCGTATCGCGAGCTCGAAGACTACGCGCGCGACCTGAAGGACACGCTGAAGACGCTGGACGGCGTGCGCACGTCGGAAACCTGGGCGTATCCGGAGCGCGAGTTGCGCGTCGCGCTCGACCTGCCGCGCATGGCGGAGCTGAAGCTCGCGCCGAGTCGCGTGATGCAGGCCCTGCAGAGCGAGAACGCGAACATTCCCGGCGGCTCTGTCGACGTCGGCAGCCGCACGTTCAGCCTGAAGACTTCCGGCAGCTACAGCACGCTGGATGAAGTTCGCGACACGGTCGTCGCAGTCGCCAACGGCCGCAGCGTGCGCGTGCGCGATATCGCCGCAGTGAGCTGGGACACCCAGGAGCACAGCTACATCGGCCGCTTCAACGGACAACGCGCGGTGTTCGTAACGGCGAACCAGAAGGACGGCTACAACATCTTCGAAGTCCGGCAGCGCATTCTCGCCGCGGCGGAGCGCTTCCAGGCCCAATTGCCCAAGCGCATCCACCTCGACCTCGGCTTCGATCAGTCGCAGAACGTCGAGCGCCGGCTCGACCGGTTGCAGGACGATTTCGGGATCGCGATCGCGCTGGTTGCAATCACGCTGCTGCCGCTCGGCTTGCGCGCCGCGAGCGTCGTAATGATCTCGATTCCGCTGTCGCTCGCGATCGGCCTGTCCGCGCTGTATTTCCTCGGCTTCTCGCTCAATCAGATCTCGATCGCCGGCTTCGTCGTGGCACTCGGCCTGCTGGTCGACGACTCCATCGTGGTCGTAGAGAACATCGCGCGCTTCCTGCGCGAGGGACACTCGCGCATGCAGGCTGCGATCCTCGCCACGCGCCAGATCTTCGAAGCGATCGTCGGCTGCACCGCGACGATCATGTTCGCGTTCCTGCCGTTGATGATGATTGGCGGCACGTCGGGGCAGTTCATTCGTGTGCTGCCGACTGCAGTCCTCGTCACGGTCGGCGCGTCACTCCTGGTCGCGCTCACGATCATCCCGTTCCTCGCGAGCCGCTTTCTCAAGGAGCACGAAGATCCGCACGGCAACCGGGTACTTCAGTGGATCACCGGCGCGATCCATCGCCTCTATCAACCGCTGCTGCATCGTGCGCTGGCACGGCCGAAGCTGACGGTATGGGCGTCGCTCGCGGCCTGCGTGGTCGTGATGCTCGGCGTCGGCGGCATCATCGGCTTCAGCCTGTTCCCGAAAGCCGATACGCCGCACTTCCTGATCACGGTCGAGACGCCCGACGGCAGCAGCCTCGCCGAGACGGATCGCGCGCTGCGCTTCGCCGAGACGCGCCTGCGCGAACTGCCGCACCTCGAGGCGTACTTCTCGAACCTCGGTCACGGCAATCCCCGCATCTATTACAACGAGCAAGGCAACGAAGGCGACAGCAGCTACGCGGACGTGTTCGTGAAACTGTCGAAGTACGACCCGACCGATACGCCGCGCGAGCTCGACCAGCTGCGCCGCGAGCTCGAGAAGTATCCGAATGCGCGCATCCACGTGCGCGAGTTCCGCAACGGTCCGCCGATCACTGCGCCGATCGCCGTGCGCGTCATCGGTCCGGACCTGGACCAGTTGCACGATGTAGCGCGCAACGTCGAGAAGATCATCGAAGCGACTCCCGGTACGCGCGACGTTCAGAACCCGGTGCGCATGCGCCGCACGAACCTGAGCCTCGACATCGATTCGCACAAGGCCGCGCTACTCGGCGTACCGGCAGTGGAGTTCGACCGCGCAGTGCGGCTCGCAGTCGCCGGAATTCCCGCTGGTCAATTCAAGGATACGGACGGCGAGCAGTACGACATCATGGTGCGCACGCCGATCGATGCGCGTCCCGACGTGCGCGCGCTCGATCAAGTGCGCGTCGCGACACTCAGCGGCGAAACGTTGCCGCTCGCGCAACTGGCGCGCGTGGAGTTCAGCTCCGCACCCACGGAGATTCATCGCTATAACCGCGAGCGCGCCGTAACCATCAATGCCGACGTCAAGAGCGGCTACAACACCGATCGCGTGACCCAGGCCGTGCTCGACCGGCTCGATCGGATGGATTGGCCGCGCGGCTACTCCTACGTCCCCGGCGGCGAGCTGGAAACGCGCACCGAAAGTTTCGGCGGCCTGCAGTCGGCGCTGATCATCGCCCTGCTCGGCATCGTGGCGATCCTCGTGCTGGAGTTCGGCAACTTCAAGAGCACGCTCATCGTGCTCACGGTCGTGCCGTTCGGCATCGCGGGCGGCATCGTGCTGCTCGGACTGACCGGCAACACCATCTCGTTCACCGCGACGATCGGCTTCATCGCGCTCATCGGCATCGAGACCAAGAACTCCATTCTGTTGGTCGACTTCACCAATCGGCTGCGCGCCGAAGGCGTGCCCCTGGACGAAGCGATCGAGCGTGCGGGTGAAGTGCGCTTCCTGCCGATCCTGCTGACGAGCGCGACGGCGATCGGCGGTCTGTTGCCGCTGGCGTTGCAGAACTCGGCGATGTACTCGCCGCTCGCCTGGGTGATCATCGGCGGGCTGCTCTCCTCCACGCTGGTCGCTCGCATCGTCACGCCGGCGATCTACAAGCTGATCCCGCCGGCCGTCGAAACCCACGCGCCGCAATCGGACCGGACTGCGACCTCGACCACGCTCGCCCACGGCTGATCCTCGAACCCCCCCTCGCCCTCCGTCGAACCCGACGGAGGGCTTTTTTTTCTTGGATTTTCTTGCGCTCTTTTTTTGCGCCGGGCGCCGGCGTGCGGTCGGGTTTTGCACGCGCAATACGATTTAACGATCACTAAGGGTCGTTCCGGGGTAAATCGTGATCGGGCGTGTGATGGCTGTCAGCGGCATGAGCCTCGCGACCTTGATCGCATCCGCCGAGCCGGTGCAGGAGTTCGACGTCGTCGTCGATCGTTATGTCGTCGAGGCGTTGCACAGCAATCTCGCCTTGCAGGGCGAAACGCTGGAGGTGGACAAGGCAACCCAGGCGTTGGCAGCCGCCCGCGCCCGCTTCTTTCCCGAAGTTTCGCTGCAGGCGCGCTACTCCCGCTCGGAGGGCGGACGCGAGTTCACGATCCCGGTCGGCACGGCACTCAATCCCGTCTTCACGACGCTCAACGAGCTGTTGACGGCACAAGGACGACCGCCGCGTTTCGCGCCGACCGACGACATCGCTGTGCCGTTCCTGCGCCGGGAAGAGCAGGACACCCGCGTGGTCGTGCGCCAGCCTTTGTATGCGCCGACGATTCCAGCCGCAGTTCGCGCACAACGTGCGCTGCTCGACGCGAGCACCTTCAACCGTATGGCGGTCGCCCGCGCGCTGCGGCGCGACGTCACGATCGGCTACCTGGACTGGCTGAAAGCGCGCAGCGCCGTCGACATCGTGTCGGCGAGCCAGGCACTGCTGCGCGAGAACCTGCGCGTCAACGAATCGCTGTTCGACAACGGCAAGATCACTGAAGACCAGGTGCTGCGCGCCAGGACGGAGCTGTTGGCCGTCGACCAGCGGTTGCGTGAGACCGAGAACCTCGCGACGCAGGCGCAGAGCTTCTGCAACTTCCTGCTCAACCGCGAGCTGTTGACACCTCTCGAGCCTTCGACGCCGCCGACGGAAACGACGCGATCGTCGAATGTGCTGCCGCAGCTGTGGACGGACGCACTGGACCGACGTCCGGAAATCGGCCGCGTCGAACAACAGCGTCGTGCCGCGGCCGAGCAGGCCAACATTGCGCGCAAGCAGAAATGGCCGGTGCTCACACTGGCCCTCGATGGCGGCACGCAGGGCATCGACTACCGCACCGGCGAGGGTTACGACTTCGGCACGGCGTCGCTGCTCTTCACCTGGCGCATCTTCGATGGCGGCGGCGACGCAGCGCGAGCGCGGCAGGCGCGTGCGAACGAACGGCAGCTCATCCTGCGCAAGGAAGAGATCGCGCAGCAGATCCGGCTCGAAGTTCAGCAGGCCTTCGATCGACTCACGACCGCGCGGGACTCGCTGACGACAGCAGCCGCGCGAGCCGACGCCGCGCGCGCTGCGTTTCGCATCGCGAGCCGCAAGCGCGACGAAGGCGTCATCAACCAGGTCGAATTCATCGACGCGCGCAGCGCGCTGACCAGTGCCGAGCTGAATCACAACCTCACGCGCTTCGACGTCCTCGCACGACGCGCAGAGCTCGAATACGCGACCTCGGCAGGCGACCTGCCGCTCGATCCAGGGGCTTGAACCATGCGCTTCGCTTACGTGTTTCTCATCGCTGCCTGCACAACATTCATCGCGGGTTGCAACAGTGCCGCGAAGGATGCGCCGCCCGCGCCGACGCCGGTGCGTGTGGCGGCCGCGACGACCGGCCCGGCGGCGCCGTCGATCCGCACCAACGGCTTGCTCGCGAACCGGGACGAGATCCGGCTCGCGTTCAAAGTCGGCGGCGTGATCAAACGCCTCGCAGCCGCCGAAGGCGAGCCGGTCCGCAAGGGCCAGCGGCTCGCCGAGATCGAGCAGACCGAAGTCAACGCGCAGGTCGAGCAGGCACGGCAGGCTTGCGAAAAAGCCAAGCGCGACGTGGCCCGCGGCGAGCGGTTGTACGCGGACAAGGTCATCAGCCTCGAGCAACTGCAGGATCTGCGCACCCAGGCCGCCATGGCCGAAGCATCGTTGAACTCGGCGGAATTCAACTGGAACTACGCCGCGATCGTCGCGCCCCGCGACGGCACAGTGCTGCGCCGGCTCGCGGAAGAGCGAGAGGTGGTGGCAGCAGGTGCGCCAGTGCTGGTGCTCGGCGCGCAAGACCGAGGCTTCGTCGTTCGCGCCGGACTCGCCGACCGCGAGATCGTGCAGGTGCGAATCGGCGATGCCGTGCATGTCAGGCTCGACGCGCTGCCCGACACCACGCTCGACGGCAAGGTGACGGAGATTGCCAGCGCAGCCGATCGAGGCAGCGGCATGTTCGGCATCGAAGTGGCAATCGACCGCCGAGCGGAGCTGCCGCTGAAGAGCGGCCTGGTCGCGAAGCTCACGATCGTGCCCGCCTCGGCCCACGACGGTGCGCGCGTCTATGTGCCGATCGGCGCAATCGTCGAAGGCAATGGCCGCAGCGCGCGTCTGTTCGTTCTCGACAACGATCGGGCACGCACACGCGACATCGAAGTCGCATTCATCGAAGGCGGGATTGTCGCGCTCGCCAGCGGAGTCGACGCCGGCGAGCAGGTGATCACCGATGGCGCTCTGTACCTGGAAGACGGCGAGCGCGTGGCCGCGGTGCCGGCGCGGAGAGCGCAGCTGTGAAGCTTCTGGAGTTCCCGATCCGGCGCTATCAATTCACGCTGATCGCGTTCGCGATGCTGGTCGCGCTCGGCGTCACTTCGTTTTTCAATATTCCACGACAGGAAGACCCGCACTTTCCGGTGGGCCGCGTGCGCATCTCGGTGCTGTATCCGGGCGCCGAGCCGCAGGACGTCGAGCGCCTGGTGGTGAAGCCGATCGAGGATCGGCTGAGCGAGCTGGACGACGTGAAGCGCATCGAGTCGCGCAGCAGAGACGGCGGCGCGTCGATGGTGCAAGAGTTCTACTCCTTCGTCGACGCAGACAAGAAATATGAAGAGGTGGTGCGCGAGCTGAGCGCGCTGCGGCCGACGCTGCCGCCGGAGATCAGCGACATCCTGATCCAGAAAGTGAATCCCGGGCTCGTCAGCATCGTGCAGTTCGCGCTGGTTGCGCCGGACGCGCCGTATGGCGAGCTCGAAGAGTACGCACGCGATCTGAAGGACACGCTCAAGACCGTCAACGGCGTGCGCAACGCACAGACGTGGGCCTATCCGGCGCGCGAGCTGCGCATCGCGCTCGATCTACCGCGCATGGCGGAGTTGAAACTCGCACCGAGCCGGGTGCTGCAAGCGCTGCAGAGCGAGAACGCGAGCATCCCCGGTGGCTCGATCGATGTCGACAGCCGCAGCTTCAGTCTCAAGACGTCCGGCAGCTATCAATCGCTCGACGAAGTGCGCGACACCGTCGTCGCCGTCGCGGACGGCCGCACGGTCCGCGTTCGCGACATCGCCGAGGTGAGTTGGAGCACGCAGGAGCATCGCTACGTCGGCCGGTTCAATGGCCAGCGCGCAGTGTTCGTGACGGCGAGCCAGAAGGACGGCTACAACATCTTCGACGTGCGGCAGCGGATCTTCGCCGCGGTGGAGCGCTTCCAGACGCGCTTGCCGAAGCGCATCCAATTGCAAGTCGGCTTCGACCAGTCAGAGAACGTCGCCCGGCGCCTGGGCGGGCTCGGCCGCGATTTCGCGATCGCCATTGCGCTGGTCGCGATCACGCTGCTGCCGCTCGGGCTGCGCGCCGCCGGCATCGTGATGATCTCGATTCCGTTGTCGCTGGCAATCGGTCTGTCGGCGCTATACTTCCTCGGCTACTCGCTCAACCAGATCTCGATCGTTGGCTTCGTCGTGGCGTTGGGCCTGCTGGTCGACGACTCGATCGTCGTGGTCGAGAACATCTCGCGCTTCCTGCGCGCCGGGCACTCGCGCACGCAAGCCGCGATCCTGGCGACGCGGCAGATCTTCCAGGCGATCCTCGGCTGCACCGGCACGATCATGCTGGCATTCCTGCCGCTGACGATGATCGGCGGCAACTCCGGCCTGTTCATCCGCGTGATGCCGATCGCCGTGTTCGCGACTGTCGGCGCGTCGCTGCTGATTGCACTGACGATCATCCCTTTCCTGTCGAGCCGTCTGTTGCGCGAGCGCGAAGACCCGCACGGCAACTTCGTGTTGCAGTGGCTGACCGCGACGATCCGTCGCTTCTATCAGCCGCTCGCACGCAAGTCACTCGCACATCCGCGCACGGCGATCTGGGCTTCGCTGGCGGTGTGCCTCGTCGTCATCGTCGGCGGCGGCAAGCTCATCGGTTTCAGCTTGTTCCCGAAGGCGGACACGCCGCACTTCCTGATCACGGTGGAGACGCCGGACGGCAGCAGTCTCGCCGAGACCGATCGTGCATTGCAGTTCGTCGAAGAGAAGCTGCGCGCTACGCCGGAGGTCGTGTCGTTCTTCACGAATCTCGGGCATGGCAACCCGATCGTGTACTACAACGTGTCGAGTCACGACGGCGACATCAGCTACGGCGACCTGTTCGTCAAGCTGCGTAGCTACGACCCGGACACGACGCCGCAGGTGCTGGAGCGGCTGCGCGAGCAGTTCAAGGAGTACCCGAACGCGCGCATCTACGTCCGCGAGTTCAGCAACGGTCCGGCGATCAGCGCGCCGATCGCGATCCGCGTGATCGGTCCGGAGCTCGCCGAGCTGCATCGCCTGGCCGGAGCCGTCGAGAAAACCATGCGCGCGACGCCCGGCACGCGCGACGTGCAAAACCCAGTGCGCATGCGCCGCACGAACCTGAGCCTGGGCATCGATTCGCAGAAAGCAGCGCTGCTCGGCGTGCCGGCAGTGGAGTTCGATCGCGCTGTGCGATTGGCAGTCGCTGGGATTCCGGCCGGGCGTTTCAAAGACAGCGATGGCGAGCAGTACGACATCATGGTGCGCACGCCGATCGATGCGCGTCCGGACGTGCGCGCGCTCGATCAGGTCCGAGTCGCGACGCTCGCCGGCGACACGCTGCCGCTCGCGCAGCTGGCGCGCGTCGAGTTCAGCTCCGCGCCGACGGAGATCCGGCGCTACAACCGCGAGCGAGCGGTGACGATCGACGCGGACGTGAAAGCGGGCTACAACACCGATCGCGTGACCAAGGACGTGCTCGAACGGCTCGAGCAAATGAACTGGCCGCGCGGCTACTCCTATCTGCCGGGCGGCGAGCTGGAAACTCGCGCGGAAAGTTTCGGCAGCCTGCAGTCCGCGCTGATCATCGCGCTGCTCGGCATCGTCGCGATCCTCGTGCTGGAGTTCGGCAACTTCAAGAGCACGCTCATCGTGCTGACCGTCGTGCCCTTTGGCATCGCCGGCGGCATCCTGCTGCTCACGCTGACCGGCAATACGATCTCGTTCACCGCAATCATCGGTTTCATCGCGCTCATCGGCATCGAGACCAAGAACTCGATATTGCTGGTCGACTTCACCAATCGCCTGCGCGCCGACGGCGTGCCGCTGGATGAAGCGATCGAGCGCGCGGGCGAAGTGCGCTTCCTGCCGATCTTGTTGACGAGCGCGACTGCAATCGGCGGCCTGCTGCCCCTGGCTTTGCAGAACTCTGCGATGTACTCGCCGCTTGCGTGGGTGATCATCGGCGGGCTGCTCTCTTCCACGTTCATCGCCCGCATCGTCACGCCGGCCATCTACAAGCTCATCCCGCCCGCCATCGAAGCGCCGCGGGAGAGCACCGTGCCTGTCGAAGAGCTTCGACATGCCCCCGTTGCCCTCCGTCCCTGACGGACGGAGGGCTCTTTTTTCCTCAGCGGCGCGGAATGATCGAGATCTGGCCGTCGCGCTCCAGGATCGCGTGACGGATCTGGTCCATGCGCTCGAGCCCGCAATTCTCACGGGCCGCGTCCAGCACGTCGTCCTCGTCGACGCGCGCCTTGACCATGCGGTCCTTGAGCGGCTTGCCGTCGGCGACGATCACCAGGGGAATGTCGTCCAGCAGCCGGTCGAACCACGCCGAGCGCTGCTTCAGCAGCGACATCAGGATGTTCAGCCCGATCAACGTGGAGACGACGATCGCGCAGTTGATCATCGAGTTGTCCTCGCCGATCAAGGCCTGTTGCGTGGCCTCGCTGATGATCAGCAGCAGCACGAAATCGAAGGTCGTGATCTGCGCGAGCGTGCGCTTGCCCGTGAGGCGCAACAACACCAGCACGAACAGGTACACGAGCGCCGGGCGGATGACGGATTCCATCGTGGCGACTCCTTGATGCGATCAGGGATAGGTGAACTGCGAGAGGTGGAGCGGCGCGCCGCCGTCGATCGTTACCGTGGCAGTACGGCGCCACAGCCGCTGCGGGCGCATGTGAAATGAGATCGATGCGCCTGGCGCCGCGCTGGCGAACTCGTAGACGATGTTCGTGCCGACCATGCGTACTGCTGCGGGCTCGGGCGTGATGCGCTCGACGCGAAACGCCTCGAGGTAGTCCCCGCTGATCGCGACGCGAATGACACCGTTCGCACTACCTGCGTCCGTGATGACGAGATCCGTGGACAGGCCGTAGCGAACGAATTGCTGGTATTCCAGACGCCCCGTTCCGTAGTCCACGTACGCACGACTGAGCGGCCCATTGCCGAACAGGCCGGCGATCGCCAAGGCCAGAAACACTGCGACCAGTACCCAGCCGATGCGCTGAATGCGCCACTCGCGGCGGTGGAAAGCCAGATTCGCTTCGAGCTCTTCTTCAGCGCGGCTCCGACTCATGTGCACGTCCTCCACACCGCGCGCAGGTTACACTGACCGGGGATGACGGGCGTAGTCAGGAGACAACCGTGAAGATCGAGACGATATCGGTGCGCGTGGGCCGCGACGTCGAGGCTGCGACCGGCGAGGTTGCGCCCGCCGTGCACCTGAGCACTACCTACGAGCGCGACGTCGACGGCGAATTCTCGCGTGGCTATGACTACATCCGCCCCAACAATCCGAGCCGCAGCGCGCTCGAGCAATGCCTTGCCGCACTCGAAGGCGGCGCGGAAGCGACTGCGTATGCCTCGGGCTCGGCCGCATCGCTGGCGGTCTTCAGCTTGCTCCGGCCCGGCGAACACGTGATCGCGCCGATCGAGAGCTATCACGGCACGGCGAAGCAGCTGCGCGACATCATCGGCCCGACGGGCGTCACCTACACGTTCGTCGACATGACCAAGACCGAAGCATTGCGTGCCGCACTGACGGACAAGACGCGGCTCGTCTGGATCGAGACGCCTTCGAATCCGATGCTCAACATCAGCGACATCGAGACGATCGCAGAGCTCGCGCACGGTCGCGGCGCGACGGTCTGCGTCGATAACACTTTCGCAACGCCGGTGTGGCAGAAGCCCTTCGAGCTCGGCGCCGACCTGGTGATGCACTCGAGCACGAAATACTTCGGCGGGCACAGCGACGTGATGGGCGGCGCCGTCATCGCGCGCGACCGTGGCGGATTGTCCGATCACTTGCGCGACTATCAGGGCACAGCCGGCAACGTGCCCTCGCCTTTCGATTGCTGGCTCGTCCGCCGCAGTCTCACGACGTTAGCGTGCCGTGTGCGCGCGCAGACGCACACCGCGGAGCGGCTCGCGCATTTCCTGCACCGGCATCGCAGTGTCGAGCGTGTGTTCTATCCGGGTCTCGAATCGCATCCTGGCCATGAGGTCGCGCGCAAACAGATGAGCGGGTTTGGCGCGATGTTGTCGTTCTGTGTGCGTGGCGGGCGCGATGAGGCGTTTGCGGTCGCAGCGCGCACGAAGCTGTTTACGCGCGCGACGAGCCTTGGAGGCGTGGAGTCGTTGATCGAGCATCGCAAGTCGATCGAAGGACCGCACAGCGTGACGCCGGAGAGTCTGCTGAGAGTGTCGGTGGGATTGGAGAACGTGGAGGACTTGATGGAGGACTTGGAGGCCGCGTTGTCGGGCTAAAGCCCGACTCTTATTTCCTGTCCCCGAGCGCCAACCGCAGGCCCAAGCCTATGAACACGCTTGCGGTGACCCAGCGAAAAATCCTCTCGAACGGCCCGTGCGTGCCCAGCCAGCGGCCGGCAGACGCGGCCAGATAGGCCACCGCGATGTTCACCACTGTGCCCGAGCAGTTGAACAAACACCCGAGCACCACGATCTGCAGCGCCACGGAGCCGCGCGACGGATCGACGAACTGCGGCAGAAACGCCAGGAAGAACAACGCGACTTTCGGATTGAGAATGTTGGTCACTGCGCCCTGGCGGAAGATCGCCCACTCGCTCGCGCGATCGAGCGGCTTGCCGGACACCGGCCCTGCTTTGCCGCGCAAGGCCTGTACGCCGAGCCAGATGAGATACGCCGCGCCCGCCAATCTCACGATCTCATAGGCGAGCGGCAACGCCCGCAGCAACGCGGCCAGTCCCGATGCGATCGCGACAGTGTGGACGACAGAGCCGGCGGCGATTCCGAGCGCGGAGATCACTCCTGCGCGACGGCCCTGCGTGAGGCTGCGCGTCGAGACATAGAGCATGTCCGGGCCCGGCGCGAGATTCAGCGCCAGCGTCGCGGTCATGAACAGCGCCAGCGATGTGAGGTCAATCATTGCCGCGGCCGAGCTTCACTAGCGCGTCGCCCGTCACACGATGCACGGTCCACTGATCCATTTGGACGGCGCCGAGGCTCTTGTAAAACTCGATCGCGCGAACGTTCCAATCGAGCACCGACCACTCCAGCCGACCGCAACCACGCTCCAACGCCGTGCGCGCGAGGTGACGCAGCAATGCCTCGCCGCAACCCTGGCCGCGAAATTTTTGCCGCACGTACAGATCTTCGAGATAGATCCCCGGCTTCGCGAGAAAGGTCGAGAAGTTGTGGAAGAACAGCGCGAAGCCCGCGACCTCGTCGTCCATCCGGGCGATCAGGACTTCGGCGCCCGGCCGCGCGCCGAACAATTGCTCGCGCAGCTGCTCCTCGGTGGCCTGCACTTCATGCAACAAGCGCTCGAACTCGGCGAGCTCGCGAATCAACTGCAGGATGATCGGAGTGTCGGCCGGCGTCGCCGGCTTGATGCGGATCGACATGCTGCGGATCTTAGCTTGCATCGTTAAATCAATCGATATACTTTTGGCGCCGGTACGGGATCTTATGTCCGCCGGCTCAAAAAATACTGAACGATTCCCGCGATGACGGAGGCCACGAAACTGCCGCTGAATGCGCTGCGCGCGTTTGAGGCAGTGGCTGCGCATCTGAGCTTCACGGGCGCCGCGCACTCGCTCAACGTTACGACTGCGGCAGTCAGCTCGCACATCAAATCGCTCGAAGAGTTTCTGGAGACACCGCTGTTCGTGCGGCATAGCCGCTCGGTGCGCCTGACACCGCAAGGGGCGCGGCTGCTGCCCGGCATTCAGCGCGGCATGGGCGAGCTCACGCGTGCGGTCGAGCAGCTGCGGCAGGATCGCAGCAGCGGCCTGCTCAACATCAGCCTGCTCGGTTCGTTCCTGCAGAAGTGGTTGTTGCCGCGGCTCGGCGATTTCTACCAGAAGCATCCGGAAGTCGATCTGCGCTTCAACGCGAGCCGCGAGCTCGTCGACTTCATGCAGACGGATTTCCACGCCGCCGTGCGCTACGGCACCGGCGATTGGCCACAGCTGCACGCCGAGAAGATGCTCGACGACTGGGTGTTCCCGGTGACGAGCCCGGCGCTGCTCGCGAAAGTCGGGCCCATCGAGACGCTGCTCGACCTCAACAAGTATCCCCGGCTGCACAGTGCGAGCGAGCCCTGGAACGACTGGCTGCGACGGGTCGGCGGCGACACGATGCGCGTCGATCGCGGGCCTGTGCTCGACGACTCCGCTTCGGTGCTGACAGCGGCCGAGCAGGGTCATGGACTCGTGCTGGCTCGCTGGTCGCTCGTCGCCGGAGACCTGGCCTCGGGCCGCCTGGTGCGGCCCTCGAGCCAGAGCGTGCGCCAACGAAATTCGTACTACTTCGTCGCGCCGCCTCACCACTTCGAGCTGCCTAAGGTCATTCGCTTCCGCGACTGGCTGCGCGAAGTGTGCCATCAGTTCCCGCCGCCAGAGGGCGAGCGGCTGGAGCCGGAGCCTGAAGCGCGACCACCGCGCTGATTACGATCAAGAACAGCGGATATTCCCAGCCGCCATTCGGCGCGCTGAACACCCAACCGTTGCCGATGTGGACCCACATCGCGCCGAGCAGCACCGGCACCAGCCCGAGTGCGACCCAACGCGTCGCGATGCCGAGCACGAGTAGCACGCCGCCGATCGCTTCGACCGCGAACACGACGTAAGCGAGGAACGCCGGCAGTCCGATCGACGCAAAGTACTGCGCCGTGCCGGCCAGCGTGAACGTGAAGTACTTCAGCACCACGCTGTGCGCGATGAACATGACGCCGAGAGCCACGCGCAGCACCGTGTCGCCGACGATTGCAGGAGTTTTCATGGCAGCGCTCCTCACTGCTCGACCGGCAGATTGCTGTGCTGCCAGGCCTCGAAACCGCCTTCCATCTCCACGACCGCGATGCCGGCCGAAGCGAATTCGACGGCTGCTGCGGCTGCGAGCTTGCAGGTCTGGCTGTAGCAATAGATGACCGCGGTGCGATCCTTCGACAGGCCGGCAAGCGTGTGCCACTTGCCCTGCGGCAGATTGATCGCGCCCGGAATGTGGCCGGCGCGGTAATCGCTCGGCAACCGCACGTCGACGATCGTGATCGGCTCCTTGCGCTTGATCTGGCCGTCCAGCTCGAACGGGCCGGTGACGAAAGCCAGCTTCTGCGCGAAGTAGTCGCGCGCCTGGCGGGTATCCTGGGTTTGCATGCTGGGCACCTCGGTGATGATGTCGGACTAAAGCCGACCGACAGGCTACTGACCGAGGCCCGGCGGATAATCGGCCTGGGCGGCATGAGATTTATTCCGATGCAGAACCTCACCGACATCGCGATCTTCGTAAAAGTCGTGGAGCTGGCGAGCTTTACGGCGGCCGCCGAGGCGCTCGACATGTCGCAGCCGGTCGTGAGCAAGGCGGTCACCCGCCTCGAGGAAAAGCTCGGCGCGCGGCTGCTCAATCGCACGACCCGGCGACTCAGCCTCACCGAGGCCGGCTCGGAGCTGTATGGGCGCAGCGTGCGTGCGCTGGCGGAGATCGAGAACGCAGAGTTGGAAGTCGCGCGTTTTCAGACCGAGCCGCGCGGCCTGCTGCGCGTCTCCGCGCCGATGAGCTTCAGCATCCTGCACTTGGGACCCGCGCTGCAGGGCTTCCTTAGTCGCTTCCCGGGCGTCACGCTGGAGTTGAATCTCGACGACCGCCAGGTCGACCTGGTGGAAGAAGGTTTCGACGTCGCCGTGCGGATCGGGCGGCTGCAGGACTCGAACCTGATCGCGCGCAAGATCGCGCCCTGCCGGCAGGTGCTGTGCGCTTCACCGGCCTATCTCGCGCAGCGGGGCGAGCCAGAGCGGCCCGAGGATCTGCTCGAACACAGCTGCATCCTGTATTCGTTACTGAGTGCGCCGCGCGAATGGCGGCTGGTCGGTCCGGACGGCGAGCTGCACACGGTGCCGATCAACGGTTCCATCCAGTCGAACAATGGCTTGGTGAATCGCGCGGCCGCGTTGGCCGGCGGCGGCATCGTGCTACTGCCGACTTTTTACCTGGGTGAGCAGCTGCGCAGCGGCGCGCTCAGGCCGGTGCTATGTAAATTCAAGCCGCAGGAATTGGCCGTTTATGCCGTCTACCCGGAGCGTCGCAACCTGATGCCGAAAGTCCGCAGCTTCGTCGACTTCCTGGCCGCGACGTTCGGCCCGGAACCGCCGTGGGAGCAGGGCTGGACGCTGCCGGAATAGCATTGCCCATAAAGAAGGGGCGGCTCGAAAGCCGCCCCTGAACGGTCAACATCCCCCTGACTCTTACCTTTTACTCGGCGCCGAAGCGCTTGGTCAATCCCAGCTTGTAGATGCGGCCGAACGCGCTCGCCGTGAACGGATCGTAGGCCAGCTCCAGGCGGACGAACGGCGGGTCTTCATCGGTGATGTTCTCGACCGACGCGACCAGACGCATCTCCCAAGGCAGCTCGACGCGGTAGTTCAAGTCGTGAGTGATGAACTCATCGATGTTCTTGCCGAGCGTCGGGTTCGGTGCCAGCACGCGCTGATCGATGTAGCCGTCGATGTAGTTGGTCGTCCAGCGCAGGTTGTGCCGGCCCGCCGCCCACTCGACGTACGCGTTGCCTTTCCATTCCGGCAGCGGAATCGCCGTCGTCTGGTAGTTGAGGAAGCCGACGGCTTCGAACGCCGGCGCCACCTCGACGCCTTCGACGAGGGTCGCGTCGACGTCATAGCTGAGGATGTACGTCGCGTTCACGCCGAAGGCCAGCGAGCCACCGAGCGCATCGAACTCGTACTGCAAGCCCAGATCGAGACCATCCGTCTTGACCGGCGCTCCGTTGACGCGGTTGACCCGCACCCGCTGGATGTTGGTCGTGCTGCAGACTCCGGTCGCGAAGGTGAAGCGGGCCTGCACTCCGGCGAGCGCGGGATTGCCGCAGTTATTCGGCAGGCCGGTCGGGAATATCGCATTCACGATGCCGCCGACCGGCTCGACGACGATCGGGTTGTCGAAGTCGAAGTTCCAGTAGTCCAGCGACCCGCTGAAGCCGCCGATGCGCGTGATCATGCCGACGTTGAACGTCGTGGCGCTTTCCGGCTCCAGGTCCGGGTTATTGAAGATGTCGACCGCCCGGAACGAGCCGGCGATGTTCTGCAGGCTCGTGATGCTGCCCGGAGCAATCTGGTCCTCCGGCGGCCCGCGGAACGTGGTGCCGACCGAGCCGCGCAGCGCCAGGGCATCGAACAGCTGCCAACGCACCGACAGCTTCGGATCGAAGGTGTCGCCGACCCGGCCGCCGTAGTCCTCGTAGCGCGCGGCCAGCTGCATCTCGAAGTTATCCGCCCACGGCAGTCGCAACTCGCCGAACGTCGCATAGACGTCCTGGCTGAGATCGCTCTCGAAGGCGCCGCCGAGGAACACGTACGGTCCCGTGGCCGGACGTCCGGCGCAGGCCGCAGCACCCCCCGACACTGCCGACGGACAGGGCGTGATATCGAGATTGGTGAAATCGTCCAGCTCGTTCTTGCGGCCGGTCTCCCGATACTGCGCGCCGAAAGCCCAGGCGACGTCGCCGCCGCCGAGCGTCCAACCCGTTCGACCGGTCAGCACGGCGTCGACGACAGCGATGTCATTGGTCGTCCGCGTGAACCCTTTGTGGAAGAACCAGTTGATGAGGTCCGGATTCCAGTTGTCGCCCACCACCGAGGTGAACGCGGGATTGGATGCGCCAGTGACCCCATTCTGCGCAACTGCGCTGGAGAAGGGGTTGAACCACATGCAACCGTTGGCTCCGGGCGTCGTGCCCGTGCAATTCGGTCCGCCGAAGCCGCGTAGAGCGGACTGCAGTCGATCCACGAGAGTGTCGCGACCGCTGCGGAAAGCCTCCTCTTCCATGTAAGTCACGGCGAAATCCCAGGAGAGATTGTCGGTGATGTCGCCGCTGAGACCTGCTGAGATACGGAATCCCTCGTACTCGCGTTCGCCGGTGGACGGACCGAAGTCGAGCGCCGGATTGCCGCCGAGCGCATACGGACGGAACGTTGCGGCAGCGAGCGCGATACCGTTGTTCATCAGCACTGAAGAAGGTCCCGTGACGCCTTGGAACGTCGTCACGGTCGGATTGCGCGCAATGAAATCCTGAACGCCGGGATTCGCGGCGGGCACGAAGTAGACGCCAGGCGTGGCGACCGGCGATTGCAGCACCAGGTACGACGGTGAGGTCTTCCATTCCGGAACCTCCGTCTTCGCATACAGCCCTTCGACGTGGAAGCTGGTGCTCTCACCGATGTCCACGTTGAAGCTGGTGAAGATCTGGTAGCGGTCTTCTTCCTCGGTGAGGTTGTCGTAGGGCGTGAACTGCCAGTTGCACGCTGGAAACGAGAACACGCCAGGAGAGGTCTGCACGCCGCCGGTGGGGACACCGCCGAGCGCCCCACATTGCGCGTCGCGCATCGTGCCCGGCGAGCCGAGCGGATTCGTCGGGCTCGCCGGCACCGCCGTCGAGCGGAGAATGAAGCCCGAAGGGTTACCGCCGCCGGACCAGCCGCCTTGCGGACTGTCCGCAAACGCCGGGAACGCCCAATCGCGCTCCAGCACCGGCAATTCGGAGCGATGCTGGTAGCCGCCGGAGACCAGCAGGCTGGCCCGGTCGGAACGCCAGCCCCACGACAGGTTCGCCGTGTAGTCGCCGTCCGAGCCTTCGATCTGCTTGAAGTCGCCGCCGATCTCCAGGCCGTCCAGGTTTTCCTTGGTGATGAAGTTCACCACGCCGGCGATCGCGTCGGAGCCGTAGGTTGCGGCTGCGCCGTCCTTCAGCACTTCGATGCGGCCGATGGCGGCGGTCGGAATCAGGTTGGTGTCGACCGCGTCGGTGAACGGGTTCTTCACCAGGCGGCGCCCGTTCAGCAGGACCAGCGTGCGCTCGCGGCCGAGGCCGCGCAGGTTGATCGAACCCGCGCCTTCGTTGCCCTGCGCGCGCGCGTCGAACTGATTGGTGTCGCCGAGCACGCCGTTGCTGATCGTCAATGACTTGATCAGATCGAGCGTCGTGGGCGAGCCGATCTTCTCGAGCTCGTCGGAGGAGATGACATCGACCGGCAGCGCAGCATCCTCGGCCGTGCCGCGGATGTAGGAACCGGTGACGATGACGACTTCGGCGACCTCGCTAGTATCCTGCGCCAGCGCGGTGGTGACCGCAGTGGCGAGAATTCCGCAGGCGCCGGACATGAGCAATGCGCGCTTGATGTTCACAGTGACCCCCTGGGCCGGCGGTATGCGGGCCCGTATCCATAAGTTCTGTTTTGCGACACGACACGGTGCGCTCGCGCGCGCCGCTACGAATCCTGAGTGCTGCCGCGAACGAAATTCGTTCAGCGAGCTGCTCCGGTGCAACTCGTGCAACTCGTTCAATAAGAGGAGAGCAATGCGAAGAGAGCAGCGCCAGCGCCATGTTCTTCTTTACGTGGCACACGGCAACCAGATGCGTTGTCGTTTCAACCGCGACAGCGTGCACGACACGCTTCACGAACAACCCCCTCTGCATCACTCCATCGACAGTGTTTTTTCCGCGCGACAGTTTCCGCGCACGGAAGGACCTTTGTAGGCCGGCGTCTGAATTTCCGCCACGCAGGCAGGCGCTCCTCATAGGCGGTGCGCTCTGCAAAACTCGGCAAAAACCAGCGCTGTATACTTCGCGAAGTGTTTTACGTGAACACCTCAGCGGCGGTCAAGAGGGCTCGTAGCACCCAGCCAACACTCGCCGCTCAACGCTCCTCGCTGCGTGCCCCAAACGCCGCTTCGAGCGCGCTCGTGAGCGGCTTCATGAAGAACGAATCCTGCGGCATCGACGCGACTTGCACCGAGCGTCGCGCCAGCGCATCAGCAACGATCGGCCCGACAGCAGCTACGCGCGTGCGCGCGAGGGCCGCTTGCACTTGCTCGACAGGTGCCATTGCGAACAGGCGATCGACCTGCGCGCCGCTCGTGAATGCGATCGCGTCCACTTCGCCGCGCGACATTCGATCGAGCAGTGCGCCCACCGCGGCATCGTCGCTCTTCGTGGCATAGATGTAAGGTGCGACTGTCCGCACGCGCGCGCCGGCGCCTTGCAGGAAATCGATCAGCGGTGCGTTTGGCTCGGTGCCATAAAGTTGAACGCCGACATTGCGCTCAGCGAGATGCTCCGCGGCCAGCGATGCGATGACGCCCGCGGTGGTCGGCGACTCGGCAGCGATGTCGGATTTCAGTCCGAGCTCGCGCAACGCACGCGCCGGTTTCGGTCCACGCGTGATCTTACGCACCCGCGCGAGCTGCGCGACGAAATCGTCGCGCAGTGGCGGTTCGTTCTGGTCGATGCACGCGAGCAGTCGGCGCAATCCCTCGCCGGTGAGCAGAATCAAATCGTCGCACGCGCCGCCGGCGAACCAGCGAAGCCAGTCGAGCACCGGCGCCGGATCCGGCGCATCGAGAATCGCGACCAGCGGACAGCGCAGCACCGTTGCGCCGCGTCGCTCGAGCATCGTGGCAAAGACGTCCAGCTCGCGCGTTTCCGGAACGGCGATGGTCCGGCCGGCGAGCGTTGGCTTGAAAGTCTGCTCGGACATTCTGCTCGGACATGGGGTGGCGCGCCCGGCCAGATTCGAACTGGCGACCTTCGGCTTCGGAGGCCGACACTCTATCCAGCTGAGCTACGGGCGCGTAGTTGCGGGGGCGGTAATTTAGCAGCTTTGCCCCTATACTTGCGCGCTTCGTTACGACCCTCGCTGACCTGCGGAGCCGCTGTGACCGTCGCGCACGATAAGAAGTTTTTCGACACCTTCATGCTCGTTCTGGGCATCCTGATCGGCATCGCTGTCGTGCTGTATGTGCTGGCGCGCATCGTCGCGAAAGACACCCAGGTGGCAGAGGTGCAGGCGAGCCCGGAGATGCGCCGTGCGATCAACGAGCGCATCGCGCCGATCGCGAAGATCGCCGTGGCGGGCCAGGACAACTCGGCACTGGCGCCGGCGAAGCCAGCCGCCAGCGCGCAGCAGGACCTCGGCGGCGAAGAGGTGTTCAACCAGGCCTGCACGGCGTGCCATGGCGCTGGCATCGCAGGCGCGCCGAAGCTCGGCGACGCTTCGGCGTGGGGCCCGCGCATCGCAAAGGGCGCGGACACGTTGCACAAACATGCGCTCGAAGGGTTCCAGGGCCAGGCCGGCTTCATGCCGCCGAAGGGCGGCGCAACGCAGCTCTCCGACAAGTCGATCATGAACGCCGTCGACTACATGATTAGCGCCGTCAAGAAATAGCCTTCCTGTCCAGCACCCTGAGCGACAGCGCCTCTCCGACCTGACGAACATCGATCGTCTGCGTCTGCGCCAAGTCCGCAATCGTCCTGCCCACCTTTAATACCCGGTGATACGCCCGCGCCGACAGGCCGAGCGCTTCGGCCGCGCGATTCAGTAACGCGATCGCTTCGCGCGTCGGCGTGCAGAAGCGCTCGACCGCCTTGTTGTCGAGCCGCGAGTTGAGCGTGCCTTGACGCGCGATCTGCTGCTCACGCGCGCGCCGCACACGCGCTGCTACAACCGCACTGGGTTCAGCCGTCGCCGATGCGACCGCCAGCACTTCCATCGGCACGCGCGGGACTTCGACGTGCAAGTCGAGTCGATCGATGAGCGGTCCTGACAGTCGACTTCGATAGCGCTGCACTTGCTCGGCGGTGCAGCGGCAGCGGCCCTGCTCGTCGCCGAGATAGCCGCACGGACACGGATTCATCGCCGCGATCAGCTGAAATGTCGCCGGAAACTCCGCCTGCCGCGCCGCACGCGAGATCGTGACGCAGCCGCTCTCCAGCGGCTCGCGCAGCACTTCGAGCACGCCGCGATCGAACTCCGGCAGCTCGTCGAGGAACAGCACGCCGTGATGGGCGAGCGATACCTCACCAGGACGCGGTCCCGGCCCGCCGCCAACCAAAGCAACGGCAGACGTCGTGTGATGCGGGCTGCGACATGGCCGCACGCGCCATTGCGCAGGCTTGAGCGGGAGACCGGCGACGCTGCGAATTGCCGCAACTTCCAACGCGTCCGCTTCGCTCATCGCCGGCAATAGTCCTGGCAAGCGTTGCGCCAGCATGCTCTTGCCGGTGCCGGGCGGCCCGATGAACACGAGGCTGTGCTCGCCCGCCGCTGCAATTTCGAGTGCGCGCTTTGCCTGCATCTGCCCGTGCACGTCGCTGAGATCGGGATGCTGAGTCGCGACGACGGGCGGCGCCGCGCCGTTCGCGAAGCTCAGCAAGCCCGATCCGCTGGCATGTGCGACGACGTCGAGCAGATGCTTCGCGACAGCGACCTGAGTGCCCGACACCAACAGCGTCTCTGCAATGTTCGTCGGCGGCACGATCATTCGATGGCCGGCTCGCGCAGCTGCCGTTGCCGCGAGCAACGCGCCGCGCACGGGCCGGATCTCGCCACCGAGCGACAGCTCGCCGTACAGCTCGCAGCTCTCGAACGGCGGCTGCACGACTTGTTCGGAAGCGATGAGGATGCCGAGGGCGATCGGCAAATCGAAGCGCACGCCTTCCTTCCGCAAATCCGCCGGCGACAAGTTGACCGTGATCCGCCCGTTCGGCATTTGCAGGCCGCAGTTGACGATCGCTGCGTGCACTCGATCCTTGCTCTCTCTGACGACGGCCTCGGGCAAGCCGACGATCGCGAAGCGCGGCAGGCCGCTGCCGAGATGGACTTCGACGCGCACGAGCGGCGCTTCCATGCCGTGCTGCGCACGGCTCAGGACCGTAGAGACTGCCATCCCTGGCAGCGTTGCACGCTATTGCGGCCTGGCGGGCGGGCTTTTCTGGCCGTTCTCCAACGTTGCGAGGCGCGCTTCCAGCGCTTCGAGCTTCTCGCGCGTGCGGCGCAGGACGGCCGCTTGCACGTCGAACTCCTGCCGCGAGACCAGATCGAGGCGAGCCAGGCCCGATTGCAGCACTGCCTTGAAGTTCTCCTCGAGGTCGCGGCGCAGCGCGTTGAGGCCCGGGGGCACGGCGGCCGCGAGGCGGCGCGCCAGATCGTCGATGAAACGTGCGTCCATGGCCGGGAATGTAGGCAGCTGCCCCTCGTTGAGGCAAGTGCGCCGAAACGCCGCACCATGGCAGTGCGCCACAGCCCCTCGGCGCGCGACCTCGGCACCGTTTTGGTCGCGCGACTTCGTGGCATAGAAGATGCATTTCGGAAGCCGCGATGAAGCTCATCACCGCGATCATCAAGCCGTTCAAGCTCGATGACGTCCGCCAGGCCGTCGCGGACATCGGCGTGCAGGGCATCACGGTGACCGAGGTGCAGGGCTTCGGCCGACAGCGCGGTCACACCGAGCTGTATCGCGGCGCTGAGTACCGCGTCGACTTCCTGCCGAAGACCAAGATCGAGCTCGCCGTCGACGACTCGATCGCGGAGCAGGTGATCGAGGCGATCACCAACGTGGCGCGCACCGGCAAGATCGGCGACGGCAAGATTTTCGTGATGGAGCTCGAGCAGACGGTGCGCATCCGCACCGGCGAGACGGGTGTCGAAGCGGTTTAGTTGCGGGTTTCAGGTCAATCGGGTCAATCAACTGGGGCGGGAGAACGACAGTGAAAAAAATCTTGGCAACGAGCCGTACGCTGATGCACCGGCAAGGCACGAGGCTGACGCTCGCGTTGCTCGTGCTGGCAGCACTGGTCCTGCTGCTCGGCACGCATCCAGCGGCAGCGCAAGAAGCGGCGGCGGCAGCGGCGCCAGCAGCGCCTTCCTATGACAAGGGCGACATCTCGTGGATGCTCGTGAGCACGCTGCTCGTGCTGATGATGGCGGTGCCCGGGCTCGCGTTGTTCTACGGCGGCATGGTGCGCTCGAAGAACGTACTGTCGCTCTCGATGCAAGTGTTCGTGACGTTCAGCCTCTTGTCCGTGTTGTGGGCGCTGTACGGCTACAGCATCGCGTTCACCGGCGGCAACGCGTTCTTCGGCGGGTTCGATCGCACGTTCCTGACAGGCATGCTCGATGCGGCTGGCAATCTCGCGCCCGCAGCGACTTTCAGTAAGGGCGTCTACATCCCCGAGTATCTGTTCGCGGCGTTCCAGATGACGTTCGCCGGCATCACCGCGTGCCTGATCGTCGGCGCGTTCGCCGAGCGCATGAAGTTCTCCGCGGTGCTGCTGTTCATGGTGCTGTGGTTCACGTTCTCGTATCTGCCGATCGCGCACATGGTGTGGTTCTGGGCCGGTCCGGATGCGTACACGGATGCGGCAGCGGCCGAGGCTGCAGGCAAGACCGCAGGCTTTCTCTTCCAGAAGGGCGCGCTCGACTTCGCCGGCGGCACGGTGGTGCACATCAACGCCGGCATCGCCGGTCTCGTAGGCTGCTTGCTGGTAGGCAAGCGCAAGGGTTACGGCACGCAGGCGATGGCGCCCCACAACGTGCCCTTCATCATGATCGGCGCGGCGCTGCTGTGGGTCGGCTGGTTCGGTTTCAACGCCGGCTCCAACCTCGAAGCGAACGCGTTCGCTGCGCAGGTGTTCATCAACACGTTCCTCGCCACCGCCGCAGCGGTGTGCGGGTGGACGTTCGCCGAGTGGATTTTCCGCGGCACGCCGACGATGCTCGGTGCAGCGTCCGGCGCAGTCGCCGGCCTGGTCGCGATCACGCCGGCGTGCGGCTGGGTCGGCCCGATGGGCTCGCTGGTCATCGGCACGCTCGCGGGCGTCGTCTGCCTGTTCGCGGTGACCAAGCTCAAATCGGCGCTCGGCTATGACGACTCGCTCGACGTGTTCGGCGTCCACTGCATCGGCGGCATCCTCGGCGCGATCCTGACCGGGGTGTTCAACAACCCCGAACTCGGCGGCACGGGCATCTACGACTACGTCGCCGGCACGTGGGGCTTTGCGGGAACGTTCACGCAGGTGAAATCGCAGCTCTGGGGCGTCGCCGTGACTCTGCTGTGGTCGGGCGGCGTCTCGTTCATCTGCTACAAGATCGTCGATCTGGTCATCGGTCTGCGCGCCTCGGAAGAGCACGAGACGGAAGGCCTGGATACGGTCGAGCACGGCGAGCGCGGCTACAGCCTGTAGCCTGTTCAGCCATGGGAGCTGGGAAGGGCGCCTCGGGGCGCCCTTCTTTTTGCCTCAACGTGATCCAGTGCTCATTCCATGGCCTTTGCCGGGAGTGCCTACATAACGACGGAACGGGGTTCCTGTTACACTCGCCGCGATTTCCGCATGCTGCTCGCGTCCGAATGCAAGCCTTTGGCCGCGATGGAGAAAGCCATGTTGCGAACCCTGTTCATGCTGAGCGCCGCTGCTGCCGTATTCGCGGCCGGTCCGGTCGCGGCCGACGTTTATAAGTTCAAAGACGACAAGGGCAACGTGCTGTACACCGACAAGCCGAGCACCCTGCCGGCCGAGCGGCTCAACATCCAGTCGCAGAAGACGGATACGGTGGCCGTGCAGACGCGCCAGCAGGAAGAGATGAAGCGGCTGCAGGACGTGAACAAGAGCAATGACCAGTCTGCGGCTCAGAGCAAGGATCAGCAGCAGGCTTCGCAGCTGAGCGCGACTCAGAAAGCCGAACAGTGCACCAAGGCTCGCCAGCGCTACGACACGTACAGCAATTCGCAGCGCCTCTACGAGATGCTGCCGGACGGCTCGCGCCGTTATCTCAGCGACGCCGAGCTCGACGCCGCGCGCTCTTCCGCCAAGGCGTCGATGGACGTGATGTGCAAGTGACCCTGCGGGTCGGCTTCGTCGGCCTCGGCGCCATGGGCTTGGGCATGGCGCGCAATCTGCACAAGCAGAAACTGCTCAGCGCAGTCTGGAATCGCACTCCCGCCAAAGCACAGGCACTCGCACAGGAAACCGGCTGCCGTGCTGTCGCCAAGGCAGCTGACGTCGCGGTTCTCAGCGACGTAATCGTCATGTGTGTCTCAGCGGACGCCGACGTGCTCGAGATCGTCGATGCGATCGCGCCCACGCTTCGTCCGGACACTATCGTCATCGATTGCTCCACGGTCAGCGCCGACACGGCGCGCAGCGCTGCGCACAGGCTGCGCGAACGCGGCGCCCAGTTCCTCGACGCGCCCGTCAGCGGCGGAGTCGAAGGTGCGCGCGACGGCACACTCGCCATCATGGTCGGCGGCGACGCGCAGGCCTTCGAGCGCGCGATGCCAGTACTGCAAGCGATGGGCCGCACCGTCACTCACTTCGGAGCGAGCGGCTCGGGCCAGGCAGCGAAAGCGACCAACCAGATCATGTGTGCGGGCGTCATTCAGGCGGTCGCGGAAGCGATGGCATTTGCGAAGTCCGAGGAGCTGCCGCTCGATCGGCTGATCGAGACGCTCGGCAAAGGCGCCGGCTCGAGCTGGTACTTCGTGCATCGCGCGCCGAACATCCTGCGCGACAGCTACCCGGCCGGCTTCCGCGTGCGGCTGCACGAGAAGGACCTGAAGATTTGCCGCGAGATGGCGGCACGCCACGGCGTGCAGCTGCCGTTGATAGAGATGACGCTGCTGCATTACCGGCGGCTGATCGACCAGGGCCACGGCGACGAGGACATCTCGACGCTGTTCCGCCTCAAGGACGCGCTGTTCGCCGCCGCAGCCGATAAGAGCAAGTCGAGCTCCTGAGCTGCGCCGCGATGGCCGCGTCCGCCTCCGACAGCCGCGGTCCGACCTCGACCCTGTTCCTGCCGAACTTCTGCGAATCGCGCGCGGTGCTCGCCGTCGTGCTGATCGTCGAGCTCGTGGCGCTGATGTTCGCGATCTCGCGGCACGCGCTGCACGCCAGCTTCTGGCTCGATCTCGCCGGCAGCTCGCTGTTCCTGCTGTGGATCGGCCTGACCTGCGCGGCTGCACTGTGCCGCGCGCGGGCCTGGCTGCACACGCTGCCCGCGATCCGTGCGTCGCTGATCGCGATGGCGCTGATGCTCGCGTGCGTCGGCGCGATTTCCGAGATCGTGTTTCAGATCGGACGCTGGTGGAGCAACGGAGTGCCCGGCGTAAACCTGGCGTTCCCGACGGATCACGGCGGCTTCATGCTGCGCAGCCTCGGCGTGGGATTCATCGTCAGCGCGCTGGCGCTGCGCTACTTCTATGTGAGTGCCGAGTGGAAGCGCAGCGTCGAGATGGAAGCGCTGGCGCGCATCCGGGCACTGCAGGCGCGCATTCGGCCGCACTTCCTCTTCAACAGCATGAACACCATCGCGGCGCTCACGCGCTCGTCGCCGGAAAGCGCCGAGCAGGCGGTGGAGGATCTGGCGGATCTGTTCCGCGCGAGCCTGAGCGATGCGAACGCACGCATCTCGCTGAAGGATGAGATCGAGATCGCACGCACGCACGAGCGCATCGAGCAGCTGCGCCTGCGCGACCGGCTCCGTGTGAAATGGGATGTCGATGGGTTGCCGATGCGCGTGGAGGTTCCCAGCCTCATCCTGCAGCCGCTGCTCGAGAACGCCGTGTATCACGGGATCGAGATGCTGCCGGGCGGCGGTGCTGTGACGATCATCGGCAAGCGGGTGGGAGACATGCTGCAGATCGAAGTCCGCAACCCGATCCCGGCTCAACCGGGCTATGGCGAGCGCGAAGGCAACCGCATGGCGCTGGAGAACATCCGCCAGCGCCTGGAGCTGGCCTGGCCGGGACGCGCCCGCATCGAGACCGAGCAAACCCCCGGAGAGTTTTGCGCGCGCCTCATCTTCCCGGCCGATGAAGTACACTCGCTCTCTCCATGAAGCTCCCCAATGAAGCTAATCATTGTCGATGACGAGCCGCCCGCGCGGGAACGCCTGCGCCGGCTGCTAGCCGAAATCGAAGACTGCGAAGTCATCGCCGAGGCCGCCAATGGCGAGGAAGCGCTGAGCCGTTGCGGCGAGCTGCGGCCGGACGTGGTGCTCCTCGACGTGCGCATGCCGGGACTTTCCGGCATCCAGATCGCGCGCCACATCGACACGCTGGAAGATCCGCCGGCGGTGATTTTCACGACGGCCTACGATCAGTACGCAGTCGAGGCGTTCGAGACCGAAGCGGTCGGCTACCTGCTCAAGCCGGTGCGCAAGGAAAAGCTCGCCCACGCCCTGCGACACGCAGCGCGCATTTCGCCGAGCCGGCTCGTGAAGGTCGCGGAGACCGCGCGCATCGAGCATCGGCGCGAGCAAATCTGCGCGCGTCTGGGCGAGCAGCTGCGCCTCATCCCGATCGCGGATATCTATTACTTCGTCGCCGACCAGAAGTACGTGACCGTGAAGCATCGCGGCGGCGAGAGCCTGATCGACGAATCGCTCAAGGCGCTCGCCGACGAATTCGCACCGGACTTCGTACGGATCCATCGTAATGCGCTGATCGCGGAGAAGCAGATCTCGGCGGTGGAGCGCACCGACTCCGGCCAGTACGTCGTGCGCGTGCGCGAGTGCGGCGACGTGCTAGAGGTCAGCCGCCGTCATGCGTCGGAGCTGCTGCGACGGATTCGCGGCGAAGCCTGAGCAGCTGGCGCGCCGTCGAATAGAGCATCAATCCCTTCGTACTCGCGCGCAGCAGCCGACGCGGGCCGACGAGGGCGACGATAGCGACAGCGCCGCAGATCAATACCGGGCTCTTCAGCACGCGACGGATTGCTGCCACACCGCGATCTACGCGGCCCAACTCGTGCTCGATCTCTTCCGCCGACTCTCCCAACTGCCGGCGCTGCACGGCGATGCGCGCCAGCAGGTTGCTGTGATGGGAATTGAGTTGATCGAAACGCTGACTCATTGCGATTGACTCACGCGCGAGCGCAGGTTGTCGCGATCCTTCGCCAGTTCCGCGAGCGTGTCATCGAGCATCGGCGACTTTTCGCGCAGTTTCTTGCGCAGCACCAGCACGGCAAAGAGCGCGAGCCCGACGAACATGCCGATCATCACGAGCGAGGCGGCGATGCGGTGGGTATCCCAGAACGCGAAGATGAAAACGAGCGCGGCCAGGAACAGCCCCAGCAGCGCGGTGAACGCTGCGATGAAAGCCCACAGCAGGATCGCGCCAACCTGCCGCACTTCCTCCTGCAGCTCGGTCGTGAGCAGCTGCAGCCGCGTGTGCCCGATCGCGATCAGCGTGCCGGCAAAGTTGCTGAGCGACTGGAACAGTCCGGTCGCGGACTGCGGTTGTTCCTGCGGAAGCGCTGCCATCGTCGAGCGACTTAGCGCCGGGCCAGCAACAGGCCGACGAGCAGACCGACGCCGGCGGCAATGCCGACCGACTGCCAGGGATTCCCGCGCACGTACTCGTCGGTCGCGTCCGCGACCTCGCGTGCACGCCGCAATGCTTCGTCTTCGAGCGAGCTCAGCCGCTGCTTCGCCTGACGCAACGATTCCTCGGCGCGGGCACGCACCTCCTGGATCTTCTCGCCGGTCTGGGTCGACGTCGCGCGCAGCAGCGCCTCGGCGTCGTTCATGACCGTCTTGAGGTCCGAGAGCAGCTGGTCAGTGGTTACTTCTGCGTTCGTGGCGTTTGTGCTCATACGTTCATCCTCGTCTCCGGGCAGTCAGAGTAAACCTCGGGCGATCCCGGTGCTAGCATTGCTCGCCCGCATTTCTTTGGGGCTAAGCCAGGAGTCGCCGCCGATGAATTCGCCGCAGCGTGCGGTGCCGGTCCGGGACCGGTTCTACGCGCGTACGTTTGCACTGGTGACGGCTCTGTTGCTCGGGATAGCGCTGTTCAAGATCGTCGAGCCGTTCGCCGGACCGCTGTTGTGGGCGATGTTCATCGCTTTTCTGTTGTACCCACTGCACGTATGGCTGACCGGGCGTCTCAAGGGCCGGGCCCAGCTATCGGCGGCGCTGCTGACGGTGCTGACGCTCATCGTCCTGGTCGGTCCCCTCGCCGCGCTGAGCGCGGCCTTCGCGGCACAGGTCGGCGACCTGCTGCAAACAGTGCAAAGCACCGTCGCGGACCAGACTCGGAACAACGTGTTCGATCTGACCAAGGTTCCCTGGATCAGCGACGTGATCGGCTGGCTCGACGACACGTTCGGTATCAACCTCGCCCAGGTGCGCGGCTACATCGTCGAGGGCTCGCGCGCAGTGCTGCAGTCGCTGGCTTCGCTCGGCGGCAAGGTATTCCTCGGCGCGTTCGGCGCCGTGTTCGGGTTCGTGCTGATGGTCTTCATGCTGTTCTTCTTCATCCGCGACGGCGCCGGAATGGTCGGGACGCTCCGCGACCTGATCCCGATGTCGCGACAACAGAAGACGAAGTTGTTCAATCACCTTGCGGCGGTCACGCGCGCGCTGGTCTACGGCACCGGGCTGACAGCCCTGATCCAGGGCGCGCTCGTCGGAATCGCGTTTTTGATCGTCGGCTTGCCCTCCGCTCTGGTCTTCGGCGTGATCGCCGCGCTCGCGGCGCTGCTGCCGTTTGGCGGCACGGCATTGGTGTGGATTCCGGCGGCGATCGTCCTCGCTGCGCAGGGCCGCTGGGGTGCGACAGCGTTCATGGTGATCTGGGGCGCGCTACTGGTCTCGCTCGTCGACAACGTCGTGCGGCCGTTGCTCGTCTCCGGACGCGCGCCGGTCGGCACCCTGACAGTGTTCATCGGCGTGCTCGGCGGCATCGCGGCCTTCGGTGCAATCGGGCTGTTCCTCGGCCCTGTCGTGCTGGCGCTGATCATTGCGCTGCTGCAATTCGCGCTGGAGCTGCGCCGCGCCGAAGAGGCCAAGAAGGCCGAAGAGGCGAAGAAGTGAGCACTGCGGCAAGCACGCTGCGCATCGCGACCCGACAGAGCCGACTGGCGCTGTGGCAGGCGCAGCACGTCGCAGGCAAATTGCGCGAGGCGCATCCCGGGCTCGCCGTCGAGCTCGTGCCGATGACGACGCAAGGCGATCGCATCGTCGATCGCTCGCTCGCGCAAGTCGGCGGCAAGGGTCTGTTCATCAAGGAGCTGGAAGTCGCGCTCAACGAAGGTCGCGCCGACATCGCCGTGCACTCGATGAAAGACGTGCCGAGCGACATGCCGCCGTGGATGACGCTCGCCGCAATGCTGACGCGCGCCGATCCGCACGATGCATTCGTCTCGCTGCGACACGAGAGCTTCAACTCGTTGCCGCATGGCGCACGGGTCGGCACGTCGAGCCTGCGTCGACAGTGCCAACTGAAGTACGCGCGACCCGATCTGCAAATGCTCACACTGCGCGGCAACGTCGAAACGCGGCTGCGCAAACTGCAAGAAGACCAGTACGACGCCATCGTGCTCGCTGCAGCGGGATTGATCCGACTCGGCCTCGAAGGTCGCATCACGCACCGGTTCGACCTGGAGCAGTTCGTGCCGGCGGTGGGCCAGGGCATCATCGGTATCGAGTGCCGCACCGATGACAGCCGCAGCATCGAGCTGGTGCGTGCGCTCAATGACACTCTCGCCTGGCAATGCTGCGAAGCCGAGCGTGCTTTCGCGCTCCGACTACAGGGGAGCTGTCAGTCGCCTATCGCGGGACATGCGCGGATCGAAAGCGGGAAAGTGCATCTGCGTGGCGTGATCGGCTCGCCCGACGGACAAGAGATCTATCGGGGCGTGCACGACGGCGCAGTAGCCGACGTGCAAGCAGTGGGCACGGCACTGGCGGACCGCTTGCTCGACGCTGGCGCGCGAGCACTGCTCGAAAAACTGAGACTCTCGCAGCCGTGATCCCGAAGGTCGTGCCACCGCTCACGGACCTCACGGTCCTGGTCACGCGTCCGGCCGCGCAGGGCGCCGTGCTGTGCGAGGAGATTGTGCGGCAAGGTGGCAATGCGATCGCCTTCCCCGCTGTCGAGATCGAACCCCTGGCAGTGCAGACCATCGTCGAATTTGCCGACTACGACTTGGTCGTGTTCGTGAGCGTCAACGCGGTCGAGCACGGCGCCCGGCAAGTAACCAAGGGCGCACGCACACGCATCGCTGCAATCGGTCGAGCGACTGCTGCAGCGCTGGCAGCTGCCGAATTGACAGCCGATATCGTTCCGGAAGCAGGCTTCACCAGCGAGGCGTTGCTCGCACATCCCCAATTGCAGCCGACCGGTGGCGGGCGCGTGCTGATCGTGCGCGGCGAAGGCGGCCGCGAGCTGCTGCGAGAGACTTTCGAGGCGCAAGGCATGTCGGTCGACACTCGCGAGGTCTACCGCCGCGTGCGGCCGAATGTCGACGCAGCGAAGGTTGCCGAAGTGGAAGCGCGCTGGGCGGACGAGGGCATCGACATCGTTACCGCGACCAGCATCGAGACCCTCCAGAACTTGCAAACGATGCTCACCGAGCGCGGACGCCAACTGTTAAGTAGCTCACCGCTCCTGGTCCCGAGCAGGAGAATCGCGGCGGCGGCCGTCAGCGCCGGACTGCGCGGCGAAGCCATAGTGGCCGCCGGCGCCGACGATGCGTCGATGATCGGCGCATTGGCGCAGTGGCGCATGCGCGCACGCGCCGGCTGAAGATCGCACGAGGCCGGTGTTACCATACGCGGCGCGAATCGCTCATTCCCACGCGCCCCTCTCCAATGGCCGACACCGGTTCGGAAATCATCCCTGCCTCGAGCGCGCCGCCCGCAGCGCCCAAGAGCCGGCGTCCTCATACGTACAGCCGCTTGACCACGACGATGGCGGCGCTGGCGCTCGCCACTTCGATCTACGCGCTGCTGCGGATCGACTCGACTCGCGATCGCCTCGATCGCACCAATGACTTCGCACGCACCGCCCAGGCAGAGCGCGCCCAGCTGCGCGCGGATCTCAAGAGTCAGACGAATCGCCAACGCGCTTCCTCGCGCGAGCTCGACCGCCGCGTCGACGTCCTGGAAGACGTGCCGAAGCAGGTGGAAGAGCTGATGCTCTCGATGGAGCAGTTGCGCGGCCGCGCCGAAGGCCCGGAGCGCGCCTGGTCGCGTGCCGAGGCGATGTTCCTGCTCGACCTGGCGCAGCGGCGCCTCGCGCTCGACCGCGATGTGCGGACAGCAATTGTGGCTCTCGAGTCTGCCGACAGTCGTCTGGCAGCGGCGCGGGACCAGACAGTCGCACCTGTTCGGCAGCAGATCGCGCGTGAGTTGCAAGCTCTGCGCGCGGTTCGACAACCCGACATCGTCGGCATGCTCGCGCGCCTCGCCAGCGCCGAAGAGCAGGCAGCCAAGCTGCCGATCAAAGGCCTGCTCGCGACCGAGCGGCGCACTGTCGACCCCGAGACACTGCCCGAAGGCATGTTCGCTCGTGCCTGGGCCATGGCCCGCAACTCGCTCGCGAACCTGATCGTCGTGCGCAAGGTCGACGATCGCGCAGGCAGCATCGTGACCGTCGAGGAAGCGCAGGTGCGTCGTCAGCACTTGCAGTTGCTGTTGTTCGCCGCTCGCTCGGCAGTCGAGAGACACGACGCGACTGCATATCGCGCATCGCTCGCCGGCGCTCGGCAATGGCTGGGCGAATACTTCGAGCTCTCGAGCCCGGGCGCACAGGCGCTGCTCGAGCAGATCCAGCAGCTGGAGCCGATCGACATCGATCCGCAGCTGCCGGACATCTCCGGATCGGCGCGAGCGCTGCAACGGTTGTCGCCCGCTCGCCCGAGTCCGGAATGAGGGTGCAGCGATGAGAGGCGGTCTCTACATCGCTGCGGCAGCCATCCTGGGCGCGCTGCTCGCGAATTTGCTGCTCGCCGATTCGGGTTACGTCGCGCTGCGCTTTGCCGGCCGTCTCGTCGAGATGTCGGCAGTGACGTTCGTGTTGTTGCTGATCGTGGCGTACTTCGTAGTCCGGGCGGTGAGCCGTGCGATCAGGGCCCGGCAACTGTGGCGCAAGAACCAGGAACAGCGCCGCCTCGAACGCGCACGGCGCAGCCTCGGCCAAGGTCTGCTGGAACTCTCCGCCGGTGAGTACGAAGCCGCCGAGAAGACGCTCACGCGCTACGCGCGCGATGCCGAGAATCCGGTCGCGCATTACCTCGTCGCTGCCCGCGCTGCCGATCTGCAAGGCGCCGCACGACGGCGTGACGAATTGCTCGCGCGCGCGCTCGAACAAT
>Ga0209382_10000536_pt1 | contig 62708 bp, 41 predicted proteins | sample SoiMetdeltSBSDD5_FD_187599 | JGI IMG/M metagenome (GOLD analysis project Ga0209382, IMG submission 187599) | Bulk soil microbial communities from a Populus tree surrounding site in Tennessee, USA - Soil MetaG P. deltoides SBSDD5 (SPAdes) (version 2) | ecosystem: Environmental > Terrestrial >...
TGGCCGCCTCGTGGCCGGCGATCATCCGCAGCGTGGATGTCTTGCCGCAGCCGGACGGCCCCAGGAGGCAGCAGTACGTGCCTCCGGCGATCCGCAGGCTGATGCCGTCGACCGCGACGACCGCGCCATACCGCTTGGTCGTCTCGATCAGCTCCAGCGTGGCCGCCGGGCCGCGGAGCGGCTCGCTCACCGGCATGCGCCTGCGGGTGAGCAAGCCGCGTACCGCCTCCGCGCCCGGCGGCGCGCCCCGGCGCCGGGCGCCGCGATGTGGGCGAATCGACGGCGCGCGAGCACGCGGGGCGCGCGCCCGGATGCCGGCGGCCCGGACCTCGCGGTGCTCAGCGACCGGGCAGACGCGAGCCCGCCTGCCGCGATCTGCGGCGATCCGGGCAACGCGACGGCCGGGGCCGGCGACATGCGCCGAGTGTAGCTCAGGGCTCGGCGGCGCGGCACGGAGCCCTGTCCGCCTTGACAGCCCGACGGCCGCCGGCGCAGCATCGCGGCGGTGGCCGCGACGTCGCGCGCAGTCCGACACCTTCGCCGGTGAGGGAACCATCATGGCGACTGACGCCCAGGCCGAGCTCAGGGTCGACGCCCACAGCATCGAGCCCATCCCCGAGGCGGACAAGGACTCCACCGGCCCGCAGCAGATGTGGATCTGGGCCGGGGCCAACATCGCGCCGATCAACTGGGCGCTGGGGGCGCTGGGCATCGTGCTCAAGCTGGGGCTGTGGGAGACCATCGCGGTCATCGTGCTCGGCAACGTCGTGGGCTGCGCGATCTTCGCGGCCTTCACGGTGATGGGCCACCGGACCGGCGTCAATCAGATGGTCCTGTGTCGCTCCGCGTTCGGCCGACGGGGGGCGGCGCTGCCGAGCGCGCTGATGTTCCTCATGACCCTGGGCTGGATCGGCGTCAACACCTACTTCCCCGTGAAGATCGCCGTCGCGATCCTCGGGCAGTTCGGCGTCGCCGACACCTGGCTGACCAACCTGGTGGTCGTGACGGTCGTCATGATCGTCCAGGTGCTCATCGGCATCTACGGCTTCTACGCGATCCGGACCTTCGAGAAGTACACCGTGCCGGCCACCGCCGCCATCATGGTGCTGATGAGCATCCTGGCGTGGACGCGGCCGGGCGTGGTGAACTGGCACCTCGCCAGCACGCTGCCGCCGGCCGCCCACCTGGCGATGCTCACGCTGCTCACGACCGCGATCGGGGTGGGCTGGGGCATCTCGTGGGTCACCTGGGCCTCCGACTACTCCCGCTTCGTGCCGCGCACCGTCTCCTCGACCGCGGTCTTCTGCTACAGCTACCTCGGCATGTTCGTCCCCACGGTCTGGCTGGCCGTGCTCGGCGCCACCCTGGCCAGCGTCACCCAGGACACCGATCCGGCCAAGATGGTCAGTGCGGTCTTTGGCGGCGTGACGAGCGTCCTCGTGCTGCTGATGGTGCTCCACGGGCCCATCGCCACCAACATCCTGAACGTCTACTCGGCGGCCCTGGCCGCGCTCAGCATGGGCCTTCGCCTGTCGCGCACCGTCATGGCGCTGATCGCCGGGGTGGTGGGATACGCCGTGACCGTGTACTTCGTCTTCCAGCCGTCGTTCGCCAAGGCCTTCGACAACTGGATGATCAGCCTGCTGCTGTGGATGAGCCCGTGGGCCGGCATCGTGCTGACCGATTTCTTCATCGTCCGCCGCGGGCGCATCGACGTCGCCGAGCTCTATCGAGCGCCCGAGCAGAGCGCCTACGGCGACGTCAACCGGGCCGCGATCGTGGCCTTCGTCGTGGGGCTGATCGCCGGCTGGTCGGTGGAGGACGGCCTCGTCCCCGCGCTGCAGGGGCCGATCTCCATACGGCTGCTGAGCGGCGCCGACCTGAGCTGGCTGGTTGGCATCGTCGTGGCCGGCCTCACCTACCTGGCCTTCACCCGCCGGGCGGCGCCGGCGCCCCTCCCGCAGCCGACCGGGGCGAGACAGTAGGCCGATGGACGCGTTCCTGCGCGCGGCGATCGAGGAGGCCGAACGCGGGCTCGCCGAGGGCGGCATCCCCATCGGGTCGGTGCTCGTGCACGGCGAGCGCATCCTCGGCCGTGGCCACAACCGGCGGGTGCAGAAGGGCAGCGCCGTCTTGCACGGCGAGATGGACGCGCTGGAGAATGCGGGCCGCCAGCCCGCCCAGGTCTATCGCGAGTGCACCATCTACACCACGCTCTCGCCGTGCGCGATGTGCAGCGGCGCGATCCTGCTCTACGGCATCCCCCGCGTGGTGGTGGGCGAGAACCGGACGTTTCTCGGCGAGGAGGTCCTCCTGCGCAGCCGGGGAGTCACGGTCGACGTGCGGCAGGACGCCCGGTGCCGGGAGCTGATGGCCCGGTTCATCGACGCGCACCCGAGGCTGTGGGCGGAGGACATCGGGACCTGATCCCGGTCAGGAGGCCTGCGGCAGCGTCCCATCGGGCCGGGCGCCGGGCAGGCACGCGGCGAGCCAGGTCGGGTGCGCGACGGGCGACGTCCAGATCTCGAAGTGGAGCTGGGACAGCGCGAGGGCGTCCATCAGGAAGAACAGCTTCTGCGCATCGGTCAGCCCCCGCGGGCCGTCCTTCACGGCGACCGCGACGGCGCGCTGGCGCCGCGCCTGCGCCTCCGGCGACAGCTTCGCCCGCGAGCCCGACACGGCGCACGCGATGGCGTTGACCCGCGGGTGCACGACGGCGTCGACGAAGCCGGGCAAGACGCCGGAGCGGACGCGCAGCGCCTGCAGCTCGACGGCCGGCGCCGACTCCTCGGGGATGACCAGCAGCCGCGCGCGCCGGAGCCGACGACCGAGCGACACCCGGCTGGAGTACACCGAGATCGGCACCGAGAGCGCGAGCGCGCCGACGACCGGCAGCAGCAGCCACCAGGTGTACGAGGAATCCAGCCAGTAGACGGCCGCGGCCCAGGCGGTGCCCAGGACGGCGTGCACGCCGTGGCGGCGCAGGCCCTCGCCCCACGTGGTCTCGGCGTCCTCGCGCGGCGGGCTCTTCCAGCTCACGCCGAGGCCGGTGAGCGCGGCCAGCACGAACTGGGTGTGGAACAGCATGCGGATCGGCGCCAGCAGGGCCGAGAACACGATCTCGACGAGCACGCTCAGGCTGACGCCGAGGGCGCCGCCGAACCGCCGGGCGCCGCGCGCCAGCACCAGCAGGCCGCCCAGGATCTTCGGGGTGAACAGCACGACGGCCGTGCCGATGATGAAGCCGACGGCGGCCTTGACGTCCCACTCGGGCCACACCGGGAACAGCTGGCGCGGCTGCACGAAATACTGGGGGCCGACGACGGTCTGGACCACGATGAACGCGGTCGACAGCGTCAGGGACAGGAACCACAGCGGCGCCGAGACGTACGTCATCACGCCGGTCATGAACACCGCCCGGTGAGCCGGGTGCAACCCCTGCCACAGGAACAGTCGGGAGTTGATGAGGTTCCCCTGGCACCAGCGCCGGTCGCGCTTGAGCTCGTCGATGAGGTTGGGCGGCATCTCCTCGTAGCTGCCAGGCAGGTCGTAGGCCATCCAGACCTTCCAGCCGGCCCGCCGCATCAGCGCGGCCTCCACGAAGTCATGGGAGAGGATCTCGCCCGAGAGCGGGCCACGCCCCGGCAGCCGCCCGAGCGCGCAGTGGCGCATGAACGGCTCGATCCTGATGATCGCGTTGTGGCCCCAGTAATAGGACTCGCCGAGCTGCCAGAAATGCAGGCCGGCCGTGAACAGCGGCCCGTAGACGCGGGCGGCGAACTGCTGCACGCGCGCGTACAGCGTGTCCCGTCCGGCGGCGAAGGGCGCCGTCTGGATGATGCCGGTGGTCGGGTTGGCCTCCATCAGGCGCGCCAGCGTCGCCAGGCAGTCGCCGCTCATGACGCTGTCGGCGTCGAGGACCACCATGTAGCGGTACTGGCTTCCCCAGCGCCGGCAGAAGTCGGCGATGTTGCCGCTCTTGCGCTTCACGCGGTGACGCCGCCAGCGGTAGAAGATCCGGCCGAAGCCGCCGACGGCCATGCACAGGTCCAGCCAGGCCTGGCGTTCCGCGATCAGCGCGTCGGCGTCGTTGCTGTCGCTGAGGACGAAGAAGTCGAAGCGCTCCAGCGCGTCGGTCCGCGCGACCGACTCGTACGTGGCCCGCACCCCCGCGAACACGCGCGCCACGTCCTCGTTGCGGATCGGCATGACGACGGCCGTGCGCGCCTCCGGGGGGATCGGCGCGTCGGGCAACGCCGAGCGGGTGATCGCGTACCGATCGCGTCCCAGGACCAGGAGCACGAACCCGCTGACGGCGGTCCAGAAGCCGAGCGACACCCAGGCGAACAGGATCGTGAACAGGGTCAGGATCGCCAGCTCCAGCGGCTGCTGCCCGTGGTACGGGAGCACCTTCGTCGTCATGTAGTACGCGAACGCCGCCGTCTGGGCCAGCGCCAGCCCGGTGAAGACGACCCGCCGGACGGTCGCCGTCCGGGTGAGCGATCGGACGTTGGCGGACTCCGCCGTGGCGGCCGGCACGGCGTTGGCGCGCCGCCGTCGCCTACGCCGGAAGATCCGCGCCAGGAGCGACACCGGCCACCCGCTCGGCGCCATGGGCGTCCGCCGCACCGGTGGAGCGGTCGGCAGCGCCCACGCGCCGTCCTCACCGTTCGAACGCTCGTCGTGCGGGGCCAGCCCGGGGACGGCGAGCTCGAGGCGGCGACGGATCGAGCCGAAGGCGGCATCGGGGCCGACGCGGGAGGCGCCGGTCAACGCGTCGTGCAGGGTGGCCATCGCCCGGTCGGGCTCCGCCTCGCGCTGGGTCAGCTCAAGCACCGCACCCTCGCGCTCCCGCGGCAGGCGCAGCTGATCCATGTACCGCCGGCAGACCCGGGCGGCGTCCAGATCTAGTCGGGCGGGAGGATGTAGCTCCATGTCTCCGACAGGACCTCGTTGCCACGCTTCAGGTGCGCCCGGAGCTCCACCGGCTTGCCGGCATCCACGCGGCGAACACGGACCACGAACCGCCAGCCGCCGGTGGCGTCGTTGCGTCTGACGTGTCGCTCCAGGACCTCTCCGTTGTCGACCGACAGGACCGTTTCCGGGACCGTGCCGGCGGGCAGTCGTCCGAGCGGCGGGCCCTCGAAGTCGACGTGCAGCTCGACGCTGGCGTCGGGCGTCTTCGTGTAGCCGCGGCCCCGCCGGGTCTCGCGTACCCAGGCCACGGGGGGCCGGCTCTCGCGATCGCGCTGCCACAGCACGCGGTATCCGAACACCAGCGCCTCCTTCGGCCGCGGCTGGAAGTCGGGAACCCAGTAGGCCACGATGTTGTCGTTCGTCTCGTCCGGCACCGGGATCTGTACCAGCTCGACCCGGCCGGGCCCCCACGGGCCCTTCAGCTCGACCCACGCCGAGGGCCGCAGGTCGTAGCGTGCCTCGAGGTCCTCGTAGTCGGCGAACCCCCGCTCCCGCTGCATCAACCCGAACCCGCGGGGGTTCGTGAGCGCGAACGAGGTCACCAGGAGGCGCTTGGGATTCACCAGGGGGCGCCAGATCCACTCCGTCGCGGTGGCCTGGATCGACAGGCCATCGGAGTCGTGGACGCGCGGCCGATAGTCCTCGCGGTTCGGGCGCTGGTTGGCGCCGAAGAAGAACATGCTCGTCAGCGGCGCCAGGCCCAGCTTGGCCACGCTGCGGCGCAGGAAGACCCGGGCGTCGACCTCGAGCACCGTGGTGACGCCCGGCCGGAGGACGAACCGGTACGCGCCGGCCGCCCGCGGCGAATCGAGCAGCGCGTAGATGGTGAGCTCCTTGGCGGTGGGCTGCGGGCGCTCGATCCAGTACTCCACGAAGCGGGGAAACTCCTCGCCGCTGCTCTCCGCGGTATCGATGGCGAGCCCGCGCGCCGACAGCCCGAACCGCTGCCCCCGCCCGAGGCCCCGGAAGTAGCTGGCGCCGAGGAAGACCAGGACCTCGTCCTTGTAGTTCGGGGTATTGACCGGGAAGTGGGCGCGGAAGCCCGCGAAGCCGATCCCCTTCAGCTCGTCGCGATCGATCTTGTTCTTGCCGTAGTCGAAGGTGTCGGGATCGAAGCGAATGTCTCGTATCCCCTCGGCGGTGATCTCGTGGATCACGACCGTGTCCTCGTAGAACCAGCCGGGGTGGAAGAACATGATCTCGAAGGGCAGCCGGGCCTCCCGCCAGAGCGCCCGGTCGGGTCGGAAGCGGATGTCGCGGTGCTGGTCGTAGTCGAGGGCCTTGAGGCTCTTGGGCAAGGCGCCGCTCGGCTTCTGGTAGGTCGCGGAGGCGAGCTTGGACGCGCGGGCGGCCACGTCCTCGAGGCTGAAGGCCTGCGCGTCGGTGGCGATCAGGAGGAGCGCGGCCAGCACCGGCAGCGGGCGGCAGAGGAGAGACCAGCGGCGCCGCGGCGTGGCCCCCGCCGCGCCTCCCCGCCCGTCGCCACGCACGCTGCGGCGGTTCAGCAACCGCCGACGTCTTCTCGCTGAGCCTGCCAGGGACCGCAAGGCGCTCCGCTCCGCTTCATCTCGCCGACCACAGGGCTTCCCGCCTTGGACTCGTTTCGCCGACACCACCAGCCAGCGCCGACGGCGCCGTCGCGCTGTCGCCCGACACGTACGTCGTTGAAAGGATGGACTCGAAAGTACCCACGCCGGCCGAGGAAATCAAGCGACCGTCACCGCAAAGCCACACGCTTTCACCAGCTTCGATCGGTTTCGAGCTGTGCTCCCGCAAGATTCGCGCCGTCGGCCGCACCGGTCGTCAGCCGCGTGAGCCCCCGGACGGAGTCGGCGCCGTGGGATCGTGCAGCGCCTGGCCGCCGGACCCGATGATTCTGGCATAGAACAGGGCGCTGTCCTTGAGCGTGCGTTTCTGGGTCTCGAGGTCGACGTGCACGATCCCGAAGCGCTTGGAATACCCGTGCGACCACTCGAAGTTGTCGAGCAGGGACCAGACGAAGTACCCGCGCACGTCGGCGCCGCGCTCGATCGCGGCGTGCACGGCTCCGATGTGCCTGCGCAGGTAGTCGACGCGCAGGGGGTCGGCGAGATGCTCGCCGTCGAGGGCGGGCGGATCGAAGAACGCGGCGCCGTTCTCCGTGACGTACGTCGGCGGGTTGCCGTACCGGTCCTTGACCCAGAGCAAGGTATCGGTGAGCGCCGGCGCGAAGACCTCCCACCCGGTCTCGGTGTAGGTCGCACGCGGCTGGACCGTCGTCGCTGCCCGCAACAGGCCCCCCTGGGGATCGAAGCGCGTGACCCCGCGAGTGTAGTAGTTCACGCCGAGGAAGTCGATCGGCTGCCGGATGCTCTTCAGGTCGGCGGCGGGCCACCGCGGCCACGCCTCGCCGAACACCTCGGCCAGCTCGTCGGGGTATCGACCCAGGAAGATCGGGTCCAGATACTGACGGTTCATGTAGGCGTCGGCGCGCGCCGACGCTGCCCGATCGGCGGGATCGTCCGAGGCGGGGTACTTCGGCTCCAGGTTCACGACGATCCCGACCCGATGACGTCCCTCTGCCCGGTACGCCCTGACGGCCTCGGCGTGCGCCCGCAGCAGATGGTGCGACGCGATCGGCGCCTCGAAGCGGTTCCGGTGACCCGGGGCCAGGGTACCGTGCAGGTACCCGCCGTCGGTGACGACCCACGGCTCGTTCAGCGTCGTCCACAGCTTGACGCGACCGTCCAGCCTCCTGAACACGACCGCGGCATACTCGGCGAACCACGATGCGATGTCGGGATTGAGCCAGCCCCCGAGGTCGTCCAGGGTAGCCGGCAGGTCCCAGTGATACAGCGTCACCACGGGCTCGATGCCGGCCGCGACAAGCGCATCCACGAGCCGCTCGTAGAAGTCCAGGCCGGGGGGATTCGTCGGGCCCCGGCCGCTCGGCATGACCCGGCTCCACGACACGCTGAAGCGGTAGGCGTTCGTCCCGAGCCTCCGCATGATCGCGACGTCCTCGAGATAACGCCGGTAATGGTCGCAGGCGACGTCGCCGGTGGCGCCGTCGCGAACCAGCCCCGGCGAGTGGGTGAAGCGGTGCCAGATACTCGCCCCGGCGCCATCGCCGAGGGGCGAGCCCTCGACCTGGTAGGCCGAGGTGGCGGTTCCCCACAGGAACTGCGATGGAAACGCGATCGGTCGCTCACGGTCCGCCATGGATGCTCACCCTCGCCGGAACTTCGTGAATGCGCAGCTCGCCGTCTTGCCACCGCGCCGGCTTGCCGTTGACCCGGACCACGGCCGGTGGCGGCTGCCTGCCCGGCCACACGAGTACGAACCCGCCCGGCGGCACCCGCGCGCCGCCGGACAGCGTCAGGACGAGGTTCCCGCGCTCCCGCCTCAGCGAGTACCCCAGGAGCCCGTAGGGCGTGCGCAGGTCCTTCACCGCAACCCCCGTTCCGTCCAGCCACGCCGGGGGGACGCCGGCGGCCAGCACCAGGGCCTGGTCGCGCTCCCGCTCGTAGGCAACCAGATCGAGCACGGCCCGGATGAAGTCCGAGGCGACCCAGCCGTGCGGCATGTCGCCCACGAAGCGCGGTTGCCGGGGATCGCGGCCGATGACCTCCGGCCACTGGTTCCACGGCGCCGGACGACGGCCGGCCATGAAGAACGCGAGCAGCTCGTGCGCACGATCGCGCCAGCCCAGGCGGACGAAGGTGCCGACCGTGCGGATCTCGTAGGGCGTGTAGTCCTCCCACACGGTGCGACCGTCCCGCCGGTCGACGAATGCACGCCAGTACCGCTCGAACGTCGCGCGCACGAGCTCCGAAGGCAGCCGGTCGAGCTCCCCGGCCGGGGCGATCGCGATGGTCGACGAGGTCGGGTCGAAGTCCCCCAGCTCGGCGGACCCCGGGAGGTAATCGATCCCGTGGCTGCTCGTCGCCTCGCGAAGCGAGGCGACGAGGTCCCGCCGGAACTCGTCGCGCTGGGCCTCGAGCCGGGTGGCGGCATCGGCGCGGCCGAGCGCCCGGGCGATGGCCAGGGCGCTGTTGTACCCCTTCAGCGCCCAGAAGTCGTCCCAGTACGAATGCATCGGCTTGGCCGCGTATCCCTCGTGACTGATCGAGGCGGGTAGCAGCCCGTAGAAGACGCGGCTCGCAGGCGTCGAGCCAGCGTCGATCCGCTCGGACTGCCGCAGGTCCTCGAGATAGCGGGCGGCCGCCTCGACGCGCGGCCATAGCTCCTGCAGGAGCGGACGATCGCCCGTGTAGCGGTAGACCTCGTGGACGAGGAAGATGAACTCGCCGGCGCTGTCGTGCTCCGGCACCGGATCGGCGCCGCGAGCATCGACGCAGCAGGGCACCTTGCCGCTGGCGAACTGGTGCGGCGCGTACCAGCGAAGGTAGTCGGCCGCCACCCCGGGGTGCCCGAGGCGGAGCAGCGATTCCGCGATCATGGCGCCGTCGCGGATCCAGGAGCGCGCGTAGGATCTCGTTCCCGGCCGCAGCACGGGACCGTCCCGGGTGAGCAGCACGTGCGCCAGCGACGTGCGAAGCGTGTCGGTCAGGGGCCGACCCGCAGCGGGAAGATCGACGGCGACACGATTCAGTCGCCCGCGCCAGGCGGCGGCGACGGTGGCCTGCTCGCCACGCATCCAGCGCGCCGGGGTGGCTTCGCGAAGGTCGGGTCGACCCGCCGGTCCCGACAGCGGCACCACCACGCCGAGCGTGGCGCTCGCCCGGGGAGCCAGCGTGAGGCGGTAGCCGAGCGCCGCCGACGCGTAGCCGAACTCGTCGTGAACCACGGCCGGGCCCGACCAGTCGGGCGCGCCCACGAGCCCTGGGACCGGTCCCGCATCGAAGGGGAAGGCTCCCACGCGATCGGGCACGCGCAACGGGAACACCTTGCGATCGGTGTTGACCGAGAGGGTCGAGCCGTCCCAGCCGACGTCCCGGATCGCGCTGACGCCGCCGGCCGTGTTGAGGAACTGTGAGGGGGGATTGACCTGGAACGGCCGCACGGCCAGCACGAGGTGGAGCGGCAGGGTGTCTGCCGTGAGATTGCGAACCTCGTAGCGGGCGACCAGCCGGGACCGGTCGCGCGAGCCCGAGGCGAAGACGGAGATGCGCAGCTCCCACCGCGCGTGGCGCCAGGTGACACCCGGAACGGGCAGGTAGTCGTCGAGGAGGAACTGGCGGGTCTCGACGTCGGCCCAGCTCACGACGCGCGAGTCCTCCACGATGAACGGCTCGATCGAGAAGCCGCCCGTGCGGACCTCGAGGGCCCCGTCCTCCGACAGCAGCCCGCTGTCGGCGCCCCCGTCGACGCCCACGATCGTCCACGCCGTCTGCTCGCCGGACATCCCGCGCGGATACGTGCCGCGGGGCGACTCGCGCGCCACGGCCTGGAAGAACGCGTTGGGAGAGGCGCCGAAGGCGAGGTCCTTGACCTGCACCTCGGCAAGCCCGTAGGCGCCGGCGGGGCCGTCGTGGAGGGCCAGACGCAGGAAGCGCGTCTCCGCCTCGTGGAGGAGGATCGCGTCGGGTCCCCCGCGGCCGTCCACCACGCGGCGCACCGTTTGCCAGCGGACGCCGTCGTCGGAGAACTGCACGTCGTAGCGGCTGGCGTGCGCGCGGGGGAGCCAGCGGACCGCGAGGCCGCCGAACTCGCGCGGCCGCTGGAAGTCGATCGTCAGCGCCTGGGCGCGGCCCGCGCCGGGGTCGCTCATCCAGGCGGTGGTGACGTCGCCGTCGAGCGCGCGGAGCGGCTCGTGACCGGGCCGCGCGGACGACGCACCCACGACCGGGTCGGGGACGGGCGGCTCCTCGTCGGGCAGCTCGCGCAGCGCCAGCCGGCTCACGTACACCGAGCCCTGGCCGCCGTCGCGACCGGCGGCCACCACGAACTCGATCGAGGCGAACCGCCGCAGCGTCCGCTCCCGCGTGGGACCCCACGCGAAGTCGACGTGGCGCGTCTTGATCCGGATCAGCTGCCACTCGCGCCGGAACTGGTAATCGGCCCGGTTCATCCACCAGACGTTGTCGCCGGAGGCGTCGACCAGCTTGACCTGAAAGTTGTTCACCGGCGCCTCGGCGCGCAGGTAGAACACGATCTCGTAGCGGCGCGGCAGCTCGACCGCCAGGGCGCGCCGGGCCAGCGCGTACCCCGCCGTGCCGCCGAGGTCGAAGTCCAGTCGCAGGGCGGGACCGCCCGGGCCCTCGGCCGGCCGGATCGTGGCGCGGACGCCGTCGGAGCCCACGGCCTGCCACGGCGTCAGGTCGCCGAACGTATCGAGGGTCCGCTCCGCCGGTGGATCGGAGCGGGCGTTGCTCGAGGGGCCCCACGGCGCGAGCGCCAGGGCCACCAGCGCCAGGGCCGGCCGCCAGGCGCGGCGCGCACGTCGGGGCGCGGCCGGGGTCCGCCTCATTCCTTGATGCTGCCGAGCATCAGCCCGCGGATGTAGTAGCGCTGCAGGCCCAGGAACACCAGCAGCACGGGCGCAGTGGTGAGGACCGAGCCGGCCATCATCAGCTCGTTGTCCTGCACGTGCTCTCGCGACAGGCTCGCCAGGGCGACCGGCAGCGTGTACAGGTCGCTGTCGTTGAGCACGATGAGCGGCCACATGAACTCGTTCCAGGTGCCGAGCGAGGTGAAGACGGCCAGCGTCACGATGATCGGCCTCAGCACCGGCACGATGACCGAGCGAAAGATCCGCAGCTCGCTGGCGCCGTCGATGCGGGCCGCCTCGAGCAGGTCGTCGGGCACCGACAGGGCGTACTGCCGCACCACGAACATCCCGAAGATGCTGGCCAGGGCGGGCACGATCACACCGCCGTACGTGTTGACCAGCCCCAGCTGCTTGAGGAGCAGGAACAGCGGCACCATGGCCACCTGGGCCGGGATCACCAGCGCGCTCAGCAGCACCTTGAAGATGCGGTCGCGGCCGGCGAAGCGGAGCTTGGCGAAGGCGTAGCCTCCGGCCACGTTGAAGAGCAGCGAGCCCAGCGTCACCGCCGTCGTCAGCACGACGCTGTTGAGCAGGTACCGGCCCATGCCGGCGTGGGCGAACAGCTCCCGGTAATTCGCCAAGGTGGGCCGGGACGGCAGCAGCGGAGGAGGAAAGGCGCTGGCCTCACCGGGCGACATCAGGGAGACCGAGAGCATCCACACGAGCGGCAGCAGCGTGATCGCCGCGCTGCCCACCAGGAGCCCGTTCACGAGGGCCGCGGCCAGCCCGGGTATCACGGCGCGTACTCCCACCGGGCCAGCCGCAGCTGCAGGACCGTCACGGCGAAGATGAACACGAACAGGAGGAAGGCGACGGCCGAGGCCGAGCCCAGGTTCCACCACTTGAAGCCTTCCTCGTACATGAAGTAGAGCACGCTCACCGTGCTCTGCAGCGGTCCCCCCTGCGTCATCACGTACGGCTCGGCGAACAGCTGGAAATACCCGGCCACGGTCAGGACGTTCACCATCGCGACGATGGGCGCGAGCATCGGCAGGGTCACGTGGCGGAACTGGCGCCACGTCGACGCGCCGTCGATCCGGGCCGCCTCGTAGAGCGGCTCGGGGATGCTCTGCAACCCGGTCAGGATGATGATCATGTTGTACCCGAAATTCTTCCACACGGCGAAGAGGATGATGGCGGGCATGGCCCAGCGCGGGTCACCCAGCCAGTCGACGGGCGGCAGGCCGATGCGGCCGAGCGCGTAGTTCAGCAGCCCGTAGTGAGGGTTGTAAAGGTACCGCCAGATGACCGCCACCGCCACCAGCGTGGTGACGACCGGCGCGAACAGCGCCGTGCGGAAGAAGGCCTGGAACCGGACCAGCCGGGAGTGCAGGAGCAGCGCGGTGCCGAACGACACGGCGATCGTGAGGGGCACGCCGACCGCCACGAAGTAGAGGGTGTTGCCGAACGCTCGCCAGAAGAGGGGTGTCTGGAGCAGCTGGGCGTAGTTGCCGAGTCCGACGACCCGGAGATTACGACCGTCGGCGAGCGCGTAGATGTCGAAGTCGGTGAGGCTGAGCGCCAGCGCGGCCACCACGGGCACGAAGAAGAAGACGACGATCACGAGCAGCGCGGGCGCGACGAAGCACCACGCGACCGGGACGGACCTCACCCGCGTCCCCGCCGCGCGAGCAGCCACCGACGCTTGTCGAGGATCCGATCCGCCTGCGCATCGAGCTCGCGCGCGGCCTGATCCACCGACAGCTGGCCGTGGACGGCGCGCTCGGCCACCAGGCGCATCTGATTGGCGATCCGCTCCCACTCGGGAACCTTGGGCGTCGGCTTGACCCGCTCCAGCTGCTCGCGGAAGGCGCGCGCGTGGACGTCGGCGGCCAGCCCCGGATCCGCCCACGTCGCGCGGCGCGGCGGCAGGTCGCCGGTCAGCGCGTGGAAGCGGCGCTGCACCGCGGGCTGCGACAGGTACTCCACCAGGCGCCACGCTTCCCGCGGGTGCCGGGACGACCGGAACACCACCAGGCTCGAGCCGCCCGCGATCGAGGCGCCCGGTCCATCCGGACCCGGCAGCGGCGCCGTCATCCACGTGTCCTGCTGCTCGGCCGGGAGACGCCGGCCGAGCTCGCCGATGTTCCAGGGGCCGGACACGTAGAAGGCGAACCGGCCGCGACCGAACTCGTTCCACACGTTCGAGATGGCTCCCGTGGCCAGGGCGGGCGCCCAGCCGCGCTGGAACATCTCGAGGTAGAACGCCAGCGTGCGCCGGAAGCCGGGCCCGGCGAAGTTACCCCACCGCCCGTCCTCGCGTAACAAGGGCTCCTCCTGCTGCAGGGCGAGAGCCAGCAGCGGCTCGAACTCGTGGAGCGGCAGCAGGATCGCATAGCGATCGGGGCCGGCGCGCCCCGAGACGGCCGACAGCACCCGTCTCCACTCCGGCCAGGACCTCGGCGGGGCGGAGAACCCCGCCTGCCGCAGCAGGTCGCGACGGTAGAAGAGCAGCCGGGTGTCGACGTACCACGGTACACCGTACAGGGCGCCGTCCAGACGGTTGGTGTCCCAGATGCCGGCGAAGTAATCGTCGGCACGGACGACCGGCGACGCGGCGGCGTACCGGTCGAGCGGTTCCAGCGCGTTGAGCGCGACCAGCTCGGGGATCCAGGTATTCCCGAGCTGGCACAGGTCGGGCGTGGTGTCTCCGGCAAACGCCGTCAGCAGCTTTTCGTGGGCGGCGGTCCAGGGCAGCTGCTGGACCTTCACCCGCACGCCTGGATTGGCGCGCTCGAACTCGGGGAGGAGATCGGCCACCACCTCGCCCTCGCGGCCCATGACCCAGAAGCGGAGGACGATCTCGCGCGAGGACGAGGGGCCGCACCCCGCCGCGAGCGACAGCGCCGCGACGAGAGCGAGGACGGCAGCCCGGGACAGGCGGAGCCGAGACCTACTGACCGGGGCCGGTGAGCCACCCACCGGAGAAGCCGGCCTGCTGGAGGCCTCGCCGCAGGTAGGGATTCTTGCGCATCACGCGCCAGACCAGGGCGCTGCGGTAGTTCTCGATCATGGCGAGGATGGCGCCCTGGTCGATCCCGAGGTAGTCGCCGGCGACCCAGCCGAAATCCGGGATGCGCCGCCCGTGCCGGAGGGGAACGTCGAACGCGAAGGTCCGGTTGAAGGCGTCGAGGAAGCCGTACTTCGAATAGATGTACTGGCCGTAACGGCGGTGCATCTCGAGGGTGGTAGGGATGGCCAGCTCCGGCGCGAAGGGAATGGACGCCACCACCGCGGTCGGCGCCAGCGTGCAGTCGTCCTGCTTGCCGTTGAGGTCGATCCCGCGCGCGGCGTAGCTGCGGAACGCGCGGCGACCCTCGGCGTCCTCGATCTCGACGTCGGCCGGTCCGTCGCTGGCGGTCAGTCCCCACACGGTCGCGCCATAGTCCCGGCACCGACGCGGGTTGGCGATCGCGTACGCCTGCTGGGCGTAGACGGCGCGCCGGCTGTTCTCGAAGTAGTCGAGACCGCGCTGCTTCATGTACTCGTCCCGGATGTTGCGAAAATCGGTCCACACGTGCGTGTACTGGTGGCCGAACAGCGGAGCGAAGTTCAGGTGCTCCTGACCGAACACCGTACCCCACTGCTTGTCGTACGTGCTGGTCCACGCCGCCCAGGCGTCCACGCCCACCGGGAAGGTCGGCGAGCCGAGGGCGAGCAGGTACACGAGCATGGCCTCGTTGTAGCCGCGCCAGTCGTACTTCAGGAACCCTTCCTCGGGCGACCAGCCGAGACTGATCGCGGGGGCTTTCGGCTGCGCCCATTGCCAGTCCACCCGCCGGTAGATGTCGTCCACGAGGGCTCGAATCTGGACTTCCTCGGCGTCCGATCCGTCGAAGTAGGACTGGCAGAAGAGCGCGCCGGCCAGGAGGATGGCGGTATCGACGGTCGACAGCTCGCTGTCTCCGAAGCGCTCGCCGGTCTTCATGTCGAGGAAGTGGTAGAAGAACCCCCGGTGCCCGGCCGGCCCGCGGGCGTCGGATCCCTGGGCGGCGGTCGAGAAGAACCGTAGGGTCACCAGGACTCGCTGCCGCGCCTGCTGTCGGGTGATGTAGCCGCGCTCGACCCCGATCGGATACGTGGTGAGGCCGAAGCCGACGGCCGCGACGCTCGAGAACGATGGGGTCGGATACCGGTCCGGGATGAGCCCGTTCTCGGGGTTCGCCGTCTCCCAGAAGAACCGGAACGTGCGCTCCTGGAGCTCGACCAGGAACGGATCGAGGGCGGGGCCCGGGGTCGCCGCCACGGTCCGGGGTGTGACGGCCTGCGCGTGCCCCGGAAGGGGGGTCGTCAGCATCACGAGCGTCGCCATGAGCGCGAGGCCGACGGCCGAGGACTTGGTTGACATCGTCACTTTCCGATGCTCGGCGCCGTGAATGCGGTTGAGCGCCAGCAGGAAGACGAGACGGCCGGGTGCGGCCATGCATCGTAACCGACGCCGGTCAGCACGGTCGACGCTCGCCCCCGCCGTCGACCCGCGAGGACCGCAAGCGTGGTCCGCGTGGCAGCCGGTGTGTCGGCGAGTTTCATGGCACGCAGTTCCAGCGCAACCACGGTGCCACGTAGTCTCTCCACCAAGTATACGAATTTTCGGGGGGTGAATGAAATGCGGTTGCCAGACGGCGGGGAGTATCTCCTGGGTTGCAAGGGCATTTCGCCCGACGGCCCCGGCGAGCCGATTCTGCGGTCCTCGTGGGCCCGACCCCGGGGCATGGCGGCTGTGCCGACGAGCCAGGCGACGCGACCGGCGAGAAAGCAGGTCACGCGGTCTTCATCTCTCCGCTCCTTCGACGGCAGGAGGACCGGCACAAGGCACGATACATCCGGCATCTCGCTGGCGAGCCGGGCGGTGGGCGAGGCGCGCACGATTCTACGTCCCGTCCCCGGAAGCGTCAAGCCGCGGTCGGCTGACGGTCGCGGCCTGTCGGCTATACTCCCGGTTGCTCCCCGTCGGAGGCGAGCCGTCGTGGCATTCGGGAGGTGCAAGGATGTCGAAGCCCAGGCGTGCACAGCGCCGCGATCGCCGGATCGCCGCGATCCTCGCGCGCGCCCGCCCGCCGAGTATTCAGCTGATCCGGTTCCTCTACTGCGGCAACGACGCCGTCATCCGGGGCAAGGCCTGCCACGCCGACTTCCTCGCCTCGTACCTGGAATCCGGGATCGGTCTGACGGTGGCGATGCAGTCCTTCAACGTGCTCGACCAGCTCGTCGCCGAGGGCTCGTTCGGGCCGGTGGGCGAGGTCCGACTGCGCCCCGATCTTGACACCTTCGCGGTCCTCCCCTACGCCCCGAAGTCGGCCCGCCTGTTCTGTGATCTCGTGACGCTGGACGGCGAGCCCTGGGCCGCCTGCCCGCGCAGCTTCCTCAAGCGGATGATCGAGCGGGGGCAGGCGCAGGGCGTTGCCCTGAAGGCCGCGTTCGAGAACGAGTTCGTCCTGGCCCGTTCGGAGGCCGACCGGCTGGTGCCGCTCGATCGAAGCCCGTGCTTCTCGACGATCGGCCTGGACGCGTCGGCGACGGTGATGATCGACGTCGTGGAGGCCCTGATCACCCAGGGGGTCCACCCCGAGCAGTGCTATGCCGAGCTGGGCCCCGGTCAGCAGGAGTTGCCGGTGCGCTTCGCCGACGCGTTGCGGGCCGCCGACAACCAGCTCACCGTGCGCGATACCGTACGCGCGATCGCCGCCCGGCACGGGCTGCTCGCGAGCTTCGCGCCCAAGCCCTTCCCGGACGAGGCGGGCAACGGCAGCCACGTGCACCTCAGCCTGTGGCGAACGCGCGACGACACCAACGCCTTCCACTCCCCGACCGGCCACCATGCCCTGTCCGACGTGGCCCACGCCTTCATCGGCGGCGTGCTGGCCCACCTGCCGGCGCTGCTGTCCCTGACGGCGCCCAGCGTGAACTCGTACCGGCGGCTCCAGCCCCGCTTCTGGTCCAGCGCCTACACCGCCTGGGGCCCGGATAACAAGGAGGCCACCATTCGCGTGCCGTCGAAGCGGCGCCGCCTGGAGATGGAGTCGACCAACCTCGAGTTCAAGCCGTGTGACCCCTCGTGCAACCCCTATCTCGCGCTCGGCGGCCTGCTGGCCGCCGGCCTCGACGGGATCGAGCGGAAGCTCGATCCGGGCGAGCCCCTCCTGGTGGACCCCGACACGCTCCCCGAGGCCGAGCGCCGGCGGCGGGGCGTCCGCCGGTACCCGACCTCGCTCGGCGAGGCGCTCGACGCTCTGGAGCGCGACGAGCTCATGCGGGCCGCGCTGGGGGAGGTGCTCGCCCGGGAGTACCTCGCCGTCAAGCGGTCCGAGGTGCGCGCGTTCCGGGACCGGGACGCGGCCTTCGAGGTCGCCCAGCACTTCTACAAGTACTGAGGGCGTGGATCTCGCCGGCCTGCGGGTGGTCGACGGGCACTGTCATCCGTTCCTGCGCGATCCCTGGCAGGTGCCCGTGGCGGCGTTCACCGATCTCTTCAGCGAGGGTCGACCGGGAACGATGGGGGCTCATATCCCCCACACCGGCTATTTCCAGCGAGCGATCGACGAGATGGCCCGGCGACTGGGCACGATCGCGACACCCGAGGCGGTGCTGGAGCGTCGTCTCGCGCTGGGACCCGCGTGGGCCCGCCAGGCCATGACCCGGAGCGGGCTGGCGGCCCTGCTCGTGGACACCGGCTATCCGCCGGAGGCGATGTCGCTCGACGCCATGCGTCGGATCGTGCCCTGCGCGATCCACGAGGTCTTCCGGGTGGAGACCTGCGCCGAGCGACTGCTCCGCCAGACGACACGGTGGAGCGAGTTCCAGGGGACGTTTCGCGTCGAGCTCCAGCGGGCGGCCGGCCGCTGCGTCGCGTTCAAGAGCATCATCGCCTACCGCTCGGGGCTCGCCGTCCGCCACTGGACCGACGACGAGGCGGCGACGGCGTACGCCGAAGCGCTGGAGCGCGTGCAGCGCGGCGGCTCGTCGAGGCTCACCGACAAGCGCCTCCTGGACACGCTCTTCGAGACGACGCTCGACATCTGCCTCGAGACCGGACGCCCGCTCCAGGTGCACGCGGGATTCGGCGACCCGGACATCGATCTGCTCCAGGCCAACCCGCTGCTGCTGCGGCCGATCCTCGAGGATTCCCGACGCGCGGGACTCCGGATCGTCGTCCTCCACATGGCGTACCCGTACGTGCGGGAGGCGGCCTTCATGACCGCCGTGTGGCCGCAGGTCTTTCTGGACCTGTCCCTCGCCCTTCCCTTCCTGGGTCCGGCCGCTTCCGGTCCGCTCGTCGAGATCCTCGGCCTTGCGCCGGCGACCAAGCTCCTCTACGGCTCGGACGTCGGCGCGGTGCCCGACCTCTTCGCGCTGGCGGCGGACTGGGGTCGGGCGACGCTGGGAGAGGCGCTCGACTGGCTGGTCAGCCGCGGTGGCCTGTCGCCGGAACGCGGCGCCGAGGCGGCCCGGCTCATCCTGTCAGACAACGCCGAGCGGCTCTACGGCATCCGCCCGGAGTGAACGAGATCGCCTCGGGCGGCTCTCAGGTGAGCTTCATGCGGTGAAGCATCGCGCTGCCGACCTGCTCCAGCCGTCTCACCCGACGCGACAGCACCATGAGAATCCGGCGCACCAAATCGGGCGTCTCGTTCAGGAGCCGCCAGAACTGGGCCCGATCGACGACCAGCAGCCGGAGGTCCGTCGACGCGGTGACCGTGGCCGACCGCGGCTCGCCGTCGAGCAGGCTCATCTCGCCGAAGAAATCGCCGGGACGCAGCGGATCACCAACGCCCGCCGGAGTCTGCACGGACACGCGGCCGTCGATGATGAAGAAGAACGAGTCTCCCGGGGTGCCGATCTCCGTCACGACGGTTCCCGCCGAGATCTCGACCGTCCGGGAGACCCCGGCAATCCGGCGAAGCTCGTCATCCGTGCAGTCGCTGAACAGCGAGACCCGGCGCAGGTGGTCGATCCGCGGATCGCCGGAGCGCACCTCCAGCACGTCCCGGGTGTCTGGCTCGGCCGGGTCGCGCAACGGCAGGACGTCGGGACGCTGCAACGGCAAGATGTCACCGGATTCACGGGGGAATCCCATCGACGCACCCCCCTTCTTGGTGCTCTGAGTCCGGCCACGACCGCCGATGCCCCGGGGCCACCCACGGCCGGCCTGGAGGACGAGCCTCCTTGCCGAACGGTAGGGCGAGACGTTCATCAGGTCAAGCGGCGAAGGTCCGAGCCTGTCGATCCCAACCGCCGGCCGCAGTCACTTGTCGTCGTCCCGGAAGGCCGCGAGGATGGCGGCGGCAACGACACACACCGTCACGACGACGAAGGTGGCCAGCCTGAACGTCCGGCTTCCCACGACCTCGCTGTACACCAGCACCGACAAACCGACCACGGCGATACCGACCTCCACGAGGCGGACAGAGGTCAGCCGCATGGATCCTCGTGAGGATTCGACCGGGCGCCCAAGGTCAATCGCGTCGGGTGGGACGGGGATGGACTCGTGAGGCGGTCAGGATCCGCGCAGCACCGAAGCGATGACGTCGCAGAGCTGCCACGGGTCGACGGGCTTGCGAAGCACCCGCGCGAACGGGGCCTTGCGAAGGTCCTCGGCGTACCGGTCGGCGTAGCCGGTGACGACCAGGACGGGGATCGGCCGCGCTCGCTCGCGGATCCGCTCGAGCAGCCACAGCCCGGTCTCTCCCGGCATGGAGTAGTCCGTGACCACGACGTCCGCGAAGTCCACCGAGGAGAGCGCGTCACGAGCCGACAGCGCCGCGACCACCGACGCGCCGGCATGGGTCAGCGCCTGCTCCATCAGGTCACAGGTATCCCGGTGATCGTCGACGACGAGAACCCGGCTCCCGGCGAGTGACGGCGGGGCGTCCATCACGAATAGGCGCGTCCGATGGCGGTCATCAAGAGCGACCGCTCCTACCTATGACACAAGGCGGCCCCGGGATGCACGCGGAAAGATCTGCCGGCCACGCGGGCTGTGATGGCCGGAGCTCGCGGGGGGAGGTATGCTCAGGTCCGGCGGGAGGCGCTCATGCGGGCGGTCCGGGTGTCGGTCATGATCTCCGCGGTGGTTCTGGTCGCGGCCGTTTCCGTCTCAGACGCGGGCGGTCGATCCGGGGGCGGCCGGGGGGGCACGCTCCGCGCGCCCTCGGCGGCCCCGCCCGGCTCCCGGCAGTCTCCCTTCGGCCATCGCCGCTTCCCTCGGCACCTGCTCTTCGGGGGCGTCGCCAACGATGTCGAGGTCGTCGAGATCGTCCGCGAGGTTCCCGCAGGCCCGCCGGTGGCCGTCAAGGAGGTCGCGCCCCCCACTCCTGTCGCTGAGCCGAAGTTCGTGCTGCCGCCGGAGCCGGCGGCCGCCGGTTCCGAGACGGTCGTCATCCAGCGAGGATCGAGGATCGAGCTCCACACCTTCGGACCGACGCCCCCGCAGCCGTAACCGCGCCGGCGCCGATCTATCGGCAGTGGGGGAGAACCTCGTCCCCCAGGAGCTTGATCGTCTCCATGATCTTGTCGTGCGGCGGCCCTCCCGAGTGGGCGTGCCGCAGACGCAGCAGGAAGTAGTCGGCGCCCGTGGCGTCACTCCAGCGCCGGAATTCTTTCACACACGCCGCCGGGTCACCGAGGATGAGGCGATCGGGCGCGAGATTGCCCAGCGTGAAGTCGGTGCCGGGCGGGATATCGCGGAACTCCGACAGGCGGTTGTCCCAGTAGTACCGATAGGCGGCCATCACCTCGGGACCGTACACGCGCTCGGCCTCGGCCCGGGTCCGGGCGACCCAGGCGTCGCGCATCAGCACGACCTGCGCCGCTCGGCCGGCCTCGCGCGCAGCGTCCTTGTAGGTGTCGATCAGCCGACGGGCGCCCGCGAGCGTGGTGCTCGGCGTGCCCACGAAGGCGTCGGCGAGCCGCCCGGCCCGCCGGGCGGCCGCCGCCACGCTGGCGCCGAACCAGAGCGGCGGGCTCGGCCGCTGGAACGGACGCGGGAGGATCTGCACGTCTTCCAGCGTGTAGTGCTTGCCGCGGAAGGAGAACGGCTCACCGGTCCAGCACTGCCGCAGAATCTCCACGCTCTCCTCGAACAGGGACAGGCGATCCTCCATCGCGACGCCGAAGGCGCGGAAATCGGCCTGCTGGTAGCCGATGCCGACGCCCAGGATGACGCGGCCCTTGGAGACGAGATCCAGCGTGATCACGTCCTCGGCCACGTGCACGGGGTGGTGCAGCGGCAACAGGATGACCGAGGTTCCCACCTTGAGACGGCGGGTGTGGGCGGCCACCGCGGTAGCCACGATGAGGGGTGACGGCAGGAACCCGTCTTTGTCCTGGTGGTGCTCGCCGAAGAAGCACGAGTCGAAGCCGCTCGCCTCCGCGAGCTGGGCCTCGGCGATGACCTCGTCGATGGCGCGATCGAGATGCTCTCCCCGCGGCGGTCTGGCAATCGAGCTGTAGAGGCCGAACTTCATGGGTCCCTCCGGCGCCTACCCTATCATCGGAGGCCCCCCGGCCGTCGACGAACGGCGTCGGCGCGACGCCGTCAGTCGAGTCCCAGCTCGTAGATGCCGCGACCGTGGGTCGCCGCCCGCAGCAGCCGCTGCGTGGGGTGAATCTGTAGATCGAACACCGGAGCGTCGGGCAGCCCGTTCTGCAGAGGCGCCCAGTTGCCGCCGCGGTCCGCCGAGTGCCAGACACCGATGTCGGCCGCGACGTACACGTTGTCGGGCGCCGCGCGATCGACGACGAGCGCATTGTGCTCGATGTCGAGCAATCGGTTGCCCCCCGACCCGCTGCGGTCCGTCCACGCCGTCCCGTCGAACCTCCACACCCGCCGGGAGTCACCCAGGCCGCCGAAGGTCACGTACACCGAGGCGCGCGTGGCATCGGCCCAGTCCACGGCGATGTCGGAGATCAGCCCGACCAGGCCGAGGGGACCGGCGGCGACGTCGTCCAGGCGCTTCAGCGACCAGCCGCTGCCGGCCCGGTCCGCCCGGATCACGCGTCCGCTGGTCGTCCCGATGAATAGCCGCGAGGTGGACGCGAAGGCGAGCGCGTACACGCTGCCGGACCCGGCCGGCAGCGCGAAGGTCAGGCTGGACGGCCACGAGGCCGCGAAGTCCCTGGAGACGAACACCTGCTCGCCGGCGCCGACAGCCACGACCTTCGCGTCGCTCTTCCGCTGGGGGTTGAAAGGGGCGCTGACGATCGGCTGGGTCATCGTCGCCCACGGAAAATTCCAGGCGGTCTCCCAGGCCTCGTCGCCGGTGCCGCCGCTGGACGAGCGGAGCACCGTGCCGTTGGCGAACACCAGGACGAGGTTCGGCGTCGCCCAGTTGACGAGGCAGTACCCACCATCGCCTCCGCTGACGTGCGACCAGATCGGGCCCGCGTCGGTCCGGGCGGTGCCGTTGTCCTGCAGCCCGGTGAAGAGCACGTTCGGATCGGTAGGGTGCTGCCCGATGAAGTTGCAGCACAGGCAGGCCAGGCCACTGTTCTGGCTGGCGAACTCACCCGTGCCGCGCGGGTCCCGGTTCAGGAAGACGCCGCCGTCGCAGCCGCACCACAGCTCGTCCGGGTCGCCCGGCGTGTGCGCCAGCACGTGGACGTCGGCGTGGGCGCGGGTGCCGATCGAGCGCGAGCTCGTGACGGTGTACGTCGCGCCGCTGGCCTGCACGACGCAGCGCCACACCGAGGCCGGGTAGGGCTGGGTGTCGACGTAGCTGCCGCCGAGGTAGACGATGTTCGCGTCCGCCGGGTCCACCGCGATGGCGAGGTCGTAGTCGCCCTGGCTACGGCCGCCCTGGGCAGGCAGCACGTCGGGGAGGCCGGTGACGCGCCGCCACGCTCCCCCCTCGCCCTCCACGCGATAGACGCCGTGGACCACGCCGCCCGAGCGGGTGGCCACGAACGCGTAGACGCGCTCCGGCTTGTCCGCCTGCACCGCTAGCGCGATCCGGCCCACGTCGTTCGTCGGGAACCCGGTGCCCATCGGAGTCCAGGTCGCGCCGTCCTTGGACTGCAGGACGCCGCTGCCCAGCTCGGCGGCGACGAACCGGGTGACGCCCGGGCTCGAGGCGACGACGAGGCTGCACGCCGCGCCCGGGCGGCGCCGGACCCACTCGAATCCACCGCCGGCCCCCGGCACCCGCTGGTAAAGACCACCCGTGGTGGCGGCCACGACGTTGTCGCGGTCGCGGGGGTCGACCGCCAGCGCGAAGAAGGCCTCGCCGGCCAGGGGCGGCGTGCTCGCCGCCACGGGCTCCACGCTCCAGGTTGCACCGCCGTCGTCGCTGCGGATCGGGCCGATGCCACGATAGGCCGGCAGCGCACCCACGATGCGCGACTGGAAGATCAGGTGGGTGTCGCCTTCGCCGGTACCGACGTACACGCGATTCGGATCGGCGCGATCGATCGCGATGGCCCCACAGGCCAGACTGGTGCTCGCGAAGTTGGTCGGGTCGACGTCGAAGCCGTCCATCAGCCCCCGCCAGCTATTCGCTCCGTCGTCCGAGCGGAAGACCCCGCCGTTGGCGCTGGCCGCGTACACGATCTGCCCGCCGCTGGCCACGGCGAGGCCGGCGACGCGGCCACCAACCGGCTGATTGCCCACCGTCTGCCCGTCGAGGACGACGGTGGGGCCCAGCGGCAGCCAGTTCCGCGCGCCGGGGATCGCGGGCGCCGCCGGGCCGCCGGCGACTCGCCCCGCCCGCGGGGCCGCCGCGACCTTGCGCCGCTTGTACTCGGCGAGGCGCTCGAGCCAGGCCAGCCGGCCGGCCGAGGCCAGAACGGACTCGCCGTGGCCGGGTTGCAGAAGGCTCCTGAAGGCGCCCGGCGAGGCGGTCCGTGATGCCGCGGTCGGCGCCGGAGCGGTGCCGCGCGGATCGAGCCGCGTGTACAGCGATTCCATGTCCGACACGAACCAGCCGGCGGGTCCTTCGTCGCGCGGCTCCACCTCGATCTTCTTGCCGCTGAGCTTGATCGGCTTCCTCGGGCGATACGTCGAGCGCCGGGTCTTCCTGGCCATGTCGCTCCATCCTCCGGCACGCCGTGCGAACCGTCCCCGACGCGTCACCGACGGCGGCCGCTTCCGGTCGACTCGGACAGAACGGGGAACTGCCACCTCGGCTTCTAGCACACCGACGGCCGCCCGGCGAGTCGGGGAAACCCCGACAGCCCGTGAGCGCGTGCCGTGGGCGTTCATAGAGCGCGTTCGGCGCGCTCGCCGCCCGGGCGGCGTGGTTGCCGTCTCCGCGAGCAAGCGATATATTTCTACGCGCGCCGTCGCGGTAGAGAGCCGCACGTCGGGCTCTTCGCGGAGGGCAAGCGATGGGAATGGCTCGATTCTCTCGAGTACTCTCCCTCGCCGCGCTGGCCATGTCCGCGGCGTGCTCGCCGACGACTGCCCCCGTCACCGCTCCGGCTCCGCCGACGACCGTGGTCGAGCGCCCCCAGCCGCCACCGCCGGCGCCGGCGCCCGTGCCGGCACGGCCCAGCGCGCCGCGTCCACCGGAGGCGCCTCTCCCCGAGGTGCTGGAGACGCGCGACGTCATCGTCGCCGCCAGGCGCGACGGCGACACGCCGGCCGGCCTTGCCGGCCGGCACCTCGGCGACCCCGACAAGGCGTGGATGATCCACGAATGGGCAAGCGGGCTCGAGCCGGCCGATTCGCCGTACGTGACGATCCCCAAGCACCCCTGGAATCCGGTCGGGGTGTACCCCGGCGGCTACCAGGTCGTGCCGGTCCTCGTCTACCCGGCGCTGGCGCGCGAGCGCAGCGGCCGGATCGTGATGGCCTCCAAGACCTTCGAGGAGCACATGCGGTATCTTCAGGGGGAGCGCTATCACACGCTCGCCCTCCGGGATTTCGTCGAGTTCATCGACGGACGCCGACAGCTGCCGATGAAGTCGATCCTCCTGACGTTCGACGGAGCCCACAACGGGTTCCTGCGATACGCGCGCCCCCTCCTCAAGGACCTGGGCCTCCGTGCCACGCTCTTCGTGGCCACCGACGCCGTCGGGACCGGGCCCAACGCCCTCTCCTGGAACGAGCTGGCCACGCTCGTCGAGGAGGGCTTCGACGTGCAGGCCTCCTCCAAGACCGGCGCGGACCTGAGGCGTCGGGCCGGGGAGTCCAGCGCGCAGTACGACGGACGGATGGACCTCGAGCTCGCCCTGCCGGTGATCCGGTTCCGTCAGCATCTGGCCCGCGCCAGCGAGACGCTGGCATACCCGGGCGGCGCGACCGACGACGAGCTCTTCAAGCAGGTGAGGAAGCACGGCTACCTCGCCGGCTTCACGCTGCGACGGGAGAGCAATCCGGCCTTCGTCGCTCCGCTCAGCGTCGGCCGCATCCAGGTCCCCGCGGACGTGACCGTCACGGATCTCGCGCGGAGTCTGACGGTCTTCCGCACCGAGTCCCTCACGTCGCTCCTCCCGGAGCCCGCGACCTCGGAACCGGCGGCCGGGTCCGGCGGGAGCGCGACCGGGTCGCTCTCGCCCCGTCGACGGCTGGTCGTCCTCCACAGCCGGCGGGCCGAGGAGCTCGAAGGCAAGCGGCAGCTGAGACAGGCGCTCGTGGAGCGAACGATCGCCGCCGCGTTCGACCCTCGCGACGCGGAGGCGAAGACGGCGGTGACCCGCCTGGAGGCCCGGATCGGGGAGACCTCGTCCCGGCTCGAGGGTGAGGCGCGCCGGCTCCTGGACCAGAAGGTCCCCGGGGCGGCACGGCAGCACTTCCTGGCGATCCTCGCCCTGGATCCGACGAACCGCGGCGCGTTCGAGGCGCTCCGGGAGCGAGGGCCCGACATCAACTTCATCGTGCACACCGTGCGAGCGGGCGACACGCTGAGGAGCGTCGCCGAGCTGTATTACGGAAGTCCGCTCCGCGCGGACACCATCGCGGCCATCAATGGCCTTGCCACGGACGCCGCGCTGGTGGCGGGCCGGACGCTGCGGATCCCCGAGCTTCCCGGCGTTCCGCTGGTCCCGCGTTGACCGATCGCATGCCGGACGCCGTCACCTCCTCGAACAGTGGCCGCCCGGTCCAGACGCGGCAGCGGATCGGCAAGTACCAGATCTTCGGGCGCCTCGGGCGGGGCGGCATGGGCAGCGTCCACCGGGCCTACGATCCGGCTCTGGAGCGCCTGGTGGCGCTCAAGGTGATCTCGGCGTCGACCGAGCTGACCGACGAGCTGCGGGCGCGGTTCTTCCTGGAGGCCCAGGCCTGCGCCCGCCTCACCCATCCGAACATCGTGACCATCTACGATTTGGGCGAGGCCGACGGCCAGCTCTTCATCGTCATGGAGCTGCTCGACGGCGAGGAGCTGCGGCAGCTCATCGCCCGGCGAGGACCGCTGTCCGTGAGGGACAAGCTGTCCCTGATGATCCAGCTCTGCGACGGGCTCGAATACGCCCACGGACGCGGCATTCTCCATCGTGACGTCAAGCCCGGAAACATCTTCGTGCAGCGAGACGGGCGGGTGAAGATCCTGGACTTCGGGGTCGCCCGCATCGAAGCGGCCGATACCCCGGTCACCCGCACCGGCCTGCTGGTCGGCACCCTGCAATACATGGCGCCCGAGCGCGTTCGCGGTCACGGCGATGCCCGGTCGGACATCTTCGCCGTTGGCGCCGTGCTCTACGAGCTCCTGACGTACCGCGCGGCCTTCGGCGGAGCCGACCCGATGGAGATCCTCGAGAAGCTTCGCATCGCGGACCCCGAGCCGGCCAGTCACGTCGACGCGCTCGTGCCGCCCGAGCTGGACGCCGTGGTCAGCAAGGCGATCGATCGGGATCCCGAACGGCGCTTCCAGAGCCTCGGAGAGATGGGCGTCGAGCTGCGGGCCGTCCAGCAGCGGCTCGCGGCCGCGCCCGAATCCGGCACGCTCCCCCTGGACGGGGAGTCCGCCGACCGCGTGCGGTCGCTCCGGGAGGCGCTCCTGACGCGCATCGGCACGCTGGACCGGATCACGCTTCAGGGACAGCGCGCGAGCGCGGGTCTCGACTCCAGAAGCGAGGTCGCGCGGCTGCAGAACCTGCTGGCCCGTGCCGAAAGGCTCCAGCCCGTCCTCGACGACGGGCTGGCGGCGCTGGCACGGAACGACCACGAGACGGCCATCGCCATTCTCGGCTGGGTCGCCCGCGAGATGCCGGAGCACGCGCGGGCGGCAGACAGCCTGTCCGAAGCGCGACGGCGCGCGGCCGGCGAACGAGTGGAGAGTCCGGCGCCCGTCGACGAACCCCGCGCGGTCGTCGCGTCGCCACCGACCACGGCGTCGGGTTCTTCGGCGAGCCGTCCCGCGACGATCGAGCCGACGCCGTCCGGCGCGATGGCCCAGGAGCGTGACGAAGACAGTACGCTGCTGGCGGAAGTGGCCAGCCTTGCGCCTCCCCGCCCCGGGCCCGCGCGGCCAAGCCGGGTCGTCTCGTTTCGCAAGACGGTGGCGGCGCGCCTCTCGGCCACCTCGCGGGCCGCGGCCGGGTGGAACGCGAGGGTCCGGCGGTTACGTCTCGAGCATCCGTCGGCGCAGCAGCGCCTGCTGATCGGGGTCGGGGCCGTCGTGCTGGTGGGGATCCTGGCAGGCATCCTCGGGACCCGTCTCACGCAACGGCCGACGGACAGCAGCGGCGACCTCGAGAGGCTCGTCGCCGCCGCCCGGGAGCGCGCGATCCGCGCCGAGGCCCCGGCGCTCGCCGCCGCAAGCTTCTCGACGGCGGAATCGGCCACCGCCGAGGCCGAGCGCCTGGTCAGGCGCGGCAGTCGCGGGGACGCGGTCGCGGCGTTGCGGACGGCGACGGACCGGTATGAGACGGCGGCCCGCGAGGCGGGGCAGAAGCGCGAGCACCGGGCAGCGGCGGACCGGGATCGGCAGCGCATGCAGGAGGCCAAGCAGCGAGCGCCCGAGAACGGGACGGAGCTGCCGGCAGCCCGCGAGCACGAACAGCACGGCAACGCGCTCTACGCGAAGCTCGAGTTCGAGAGCGCCGCGCGGAGCTTCGGCCAGGCCGCGGAACTGTACGCGAAGGCCGTCGCTCCGCCTGCCGACTCCAAGCCCGTCACCGCCGCGGTGACGGAGGCCCCCGCGCCCCGTCCTGCCGCGGAGCCTCGCGAGCCGGCGCCACCGCCGCCGCCGACAACCCCGGATCCCCGCGCGCAGATCCGGAGTCGTCTGGGCGAGTACGTCAAGGCGATCGAGACGAAGAATCTGGCGCTGCTCCGACAGATCCGCCCGAACCTCGGCGAGGCCGAGCTCCGCCGGTGGGCGCGGTTCTTCGACATGACCCGGAGCCGCAAGGTGGGGTTGACGGTCCAGGACATCGCCGTGGACGGCGAGAAGGCCCAGGTCACTGGGCGGCGTGTCGACGTCACGGTCCTCGACGACGGTCAGCGCATCGAGGACGAGACCCGGTTCGTCTACACCCTCGAGCACCGTCGTGACGGCTGGGTCATCCTGGGACTCCGTGAGACGAAGGACGCCAGCCCGAACGGTTCTCGCTGAGATGACACGATGGAGATGAACCGCGGGACCTCCACGCTCCGGTCCCGCCTCCCGGAGGGCGTGTGATGCTTCGCTATCACAGCGTGACCGACATCGGCCGGCGTCGGCCGCTGAACGAGGACACCGTCTACGCCAAGGACGGACTGTTCCTGGTGTGCGATGGCATGGGCGGTCACAACGCCGGCGAGGTGGCCTCCCAGCTCGCGGCGGAGGCCGTCGCGGGGTTCATCCGGCGATCCCTGGACGACCCCGAGATGACGTGGCCCTACAGCTACGACACCTCGCTGTCGTACGACGCCAACTGCCTCACGACCGCCATCAAGCTGGCCAACCGCGTCATCTACCGCAAGGCGGCCTCGGTGGAGGAGTACACGGGCATGGGGACCACGGTGGCCGCCGCGCTGTTCCACAGCCGGCGGCCCCGCATGACGTACGCCAACGTCGGCGACAGCCGGATCTACTTCATCCGATCGGGTGTGATGCGGCAGCTCAGCCACGACGATACGTGGGCGAACCTCGACTGGCCCGATCCGCAGGTGCCGGCCGACGCGATGAAGAACGTGCTCACCAAGGCGCTCGGCGCCCGGGAGGACGTCGACTTCGACATCGCCGAGCAGCCGCTGGAGGACGGCGACCTCGTCCTGATCTGCTCCGACGGGCTGACCGGCATGCTGAACGACGACCGGATCCTCGCCATCGTCACGGCCGGCGCCCCCGCCGTGCAGCCGGCCTGTGAGCAGCTGGTGTCCGAGGCCAGCGCCGAGGGCGGCCGCGACAACATCAGCGCCATCCTCATCCGGTACGAAGCCTGACGCGCTGAGGTAGCGATGGCCGCGCGGCCCGCGCCCGACACGATCGGCAAGTACCGGGTCCTGGACCGGCTGGGCCGCGGCGGCATGGGGACGGTCCTCAAGGCTCACGACCCCGTCCTCGATCGGGTGGTCGCGCTCAAGGTGATCTCCGCCGACATCGAGGTCACCGACGAGCTCCGCGCGCGCTTCTTCCGCGAGGCCCAGGCCGGCGCCCGCCTGAGTCATCCCAACATCGTCACCGTCTACGACCTGACGGAAGCCGAGGGCCGGCTCGTCATCGTTATGGAGTTCCTGGACGGTGAGGAGCTGCGGCAGGTGATCGCGCAGCGTCGTCCCCTCGGGCTCGAGGAGAAGCTGGCGATCATGATCCAGGTCTGCGACGGCCTGGGCTACGCGCACCAGCACCGTATCGTTCACCGCGACATCAAGCCCGGGAACATCTTCGTGCTCCGGGACGGTAGCGCCAAGCTCCTCGACTTCGGCGTGGCGCGCATCGTCACCGAGGAGGCCGGCCTCACCCGGACCGGCCTCATCATGGGCACGCTGCGGTACATCGCGCCCGAGCAGGCGCGCGGGCGCGCCGATCACCGCTCAGACATCTTCTCGGTGGGTGCCGTGTTCTACGAGCTGGTCGGGTACCGCCCGGCGTTCCCGGGCGACGACCCCATGGAGATTCTCGAGGCGCTGCGCAGCCACGAGCCGCCGCTCCTCAACGAGGTCGACGCGTCGGTCCCGGCCGAGCTGGCGCTGCTGATCGCCCGCGCGATGCACAAGGACGCCGAGCAGCGCGTGCAGGATCTGGCCGACATGCGCCAGGAGCTCGATGCCATCAGACGCCGCGTGCTCGCCACCGTCGATGCCGCGCGGCAGCGGGTGCGAGCCCGTATCGGCGACGTCCGCCAGTTGCAGGCCGCGGTGGCCGAGCAGCTCGGCTCGGGCGTGGACGAGGAAACCATGCCCACCCCCGCGGCCGGTGGGCTCGCGCTGCTGGCGGCCATGGAACAGAACGCCGCCAACAGGATCGCGCGACTCACGGCTCTTCTGGAGGCGGCGGCCAGGCATCAGCCGGCGTTCGAGGACGGTGGCAGCTTGCTGGCGGCCGGGCGGGTCGAGGACGCCATCGCCGTGCTCGAGCCGGTCGTGCGAGACCTGCCCGAGCATCAGCGGGCTCGAGCGGCGCTGGCCGAGGCACGAGACCGGCTCGAGCAGGAGCGGAGGAAGGCGCGTGAGCAAGCCGCCGCACGAGCGCGCGGAAGCCGCGACACGATGGATCTGGAACGGGCCTCCGCCCGCGAGGCCGAGGCGCCGTTCCTGGCCGCGGAGGCGTGGCAGGCCGCCCAGGCGCGGTCGGCCGGCGGCGAGGCCGCCCTCGCGCAGCAGGATTACGCACGGGCCGTCGAGCTCCTCGACGATGCGCGTGAGCAGTATCGACAGGCCGCTGCTCTGGCCGGTGAGACCCGTCGGCAACGGGCCCGGGACGAGGCGGACGCTGCGCGGCGGGAGGCAGTCCGGGCACGCGAGGCCGCCGCGCAGGACGACGCCGAGCGCCAGGCGCCCGCGGCGTGGCAGGCTGCGGCACAGAGCGAGGCCCTCGCCGGCGACGCCCTCGGACGACAGGCCTTCGCGGCCGCCGCGGCCTCGTTCCAGCAGGCCCGCGAGGCGTACGAACAGGCCGCGAGTCTCGCCCGCCAGGAGCGAGCGCACCAGGCCGGTCAGGCCGCCGAGCGCGCGCGGGCCGAGGCCGACCGCCTCCGGCAGGTCGCCCAGCACGCCGACGCGGCCGTCCACGCCGCCCCGAGCTGGACCGCGGCCGCCCAGGCGCGCGGGGACGGTGAGGCGTTGCTCGGCCAGGGGGCGTACACGGAGGCCACAGTTCGATTCACCAGCGCCGCCGCACTCTACACTTCCGCCGCCGACGAGGCCGGGGCCGTCGTCCGCCGCCAGCGTCAGACTGCTGCGGAGGCGGCGCAGGCTCGCGCCGATGCACGACGTCGCCGCGCCGAGCAGGCCGGCGCCGGCCACCGAGACGACGCGGCGTGGGCCACGGCCGAGCAGGCGGTAGCGCGCGGCCGGGGCGCCGCCGACCTCGGTGACTTCGTCGAGGCCGCGGCCGCGTACGAACGGGCCGCCGAGGGCTTCGGCGAGGCCGAGGCCGCTGCCCTCGAGCTGGCCCATCGCGCCGAAGCCGAGCAGGCCGACGCCACACGGCTGGCCGCGCTGCCGTCCTCCGCCGGGGAGCGGCCAGTGCTCGCGGACGTGGACCGCACGATCAGCGCGGGGCTGTCCCCTGCCGAGCGAGCGCTGGAGTCCGCCCGGTCGGAGTCGGCGATACTCGAGAGGCAGGCGCCGGCGCCTCTGCTGGGGCATCGGACGACGGACGTGCGACCGCGAGCGATGGTCGCCGCCACGGTGGCCGTCGGGATGATCGCGCTGGGCGCCGGCGGCTGGTGGCTCCTCCGACGTCAGCCGGCGTCCGAGCCAGCCGCGAAGGTCGCGCCGGCGGCCCCGAGCTTCGAGGCGGTCTCCGCGCTCGGGCAGCGTGTCGCCGACGCACGGAGGACGGCGGACGGCGTGGGGGCCGCCCAGCTGGCGTCGGAGACGTATCAGTCGGCTGTGCAGGCGGAGGCCCGCGCGGTCGCCGCGCTGGGGCAGCGTGAGCTCGGACCCGCCGAGCGCCAGTTCAGCCAGGCTCTGACCCTTTTCACGACGGCCAACAGCGCTGCCCGTCAGCGGCAGGATGCCGAGATCGCCGATCTCCGCGCCCGCATCGCCGCCGCTCGACAGGCCGCCGAGCAGGCCGGCGCCGGCGTGAGCGCGTCCGCGCCGCTGAAGGCGGCGCAGGTCCGGGAACGGGAGGCCGAGGCCGCGCTCGGGCGCGCGGATCTCCGCGCGGCGGCCGCCGCCCTCCGCGACGCGGAAGGACAATACAAGCTGGCCTTGCAGACGGTCGCCAAGGAGCTGCAGGACGTCGCCAAGGAGCTGCCCCCCAAACCCGACACGACGGAGCCCGAGCAACGCAAGAGGCTCGACGCCGCCCGGGAGACAGCCGCCGGAGCCCGCGCGGCGGCGGCGAGGTCCGAGGCGGCCCTCGTCGCCCGGGACGCCTTCGAGCCCGCGACGCGTCGCTGGAACCAGGCCGAGGCCGATGCGGCCTCCGGCAACATGAGTGCCGCCATCCAGAGCTTCAGTGATGCCGGGCGCATGTACCAGGACGCGACTCGCCGGGCGCGCGAGCGACAGGCGCTGCGCCGCGAGGCCGAGGCGGCGCGGGAGCGCGCGAGAACCGCCGGCGCCGATCTTCTCGCCCGGGACGTGTTCGAGACCGGGTCGGCCCGGCTGGCCGAAGCGGAGCGCATGGTGCAGAGCCAGGACTGGAGTGGCGCTGGCAGGACCTATGCCGACGCCGCCGCCCGATACGCCGAGGCGGAGCGGCTCGTGCGGAATCGTAATGCGGTCCGGATCGAGGCGGAGAAGACCAAGGAGCGCCGCGAGCAAGCGCGGCTGGCCGGCGCCGAAGTCGTGGCCAAGCCATTCTTCGACAAGGCGGCCGCCCGCCACGTCGAGGCCGATCGGCTCGCCAATGGGTCGGACGTCCTCGCGGCGATCCCCGTGTACCGTGAGGCCGCCCAGCTGTACGCCGACGCCGAGAAGGGGGCTCGCGAGCTCAAGAGAAATTGAGTGGGCGCCCGCGAGAGTCGCCCCGTCACGTTTGACGCCCGTGTCCGATCTGCCGTATCGTCGTTCCTGCCCGCAGTCAGGTCGCCCTGCCGCGGCTCGGTTCGAAAGGGTGGTGTATGTCCTTGACTCCTCGGACGTCCGGGCCTCGCCTCGTCCTCGGGATCCTGGCCGCCGTCAGCCTCGCCGCCGGGTGCTCCGGGGCTGGTCCCGTCGGCTCTCAGCAGGAGCTGGCGAGAAAGCCGGGGAAGGCCGAGGACCTCCTGATCGTCGATTGCCTCCTGCCCGGACAGATCCGGCGGCTCGGCAGCCAGGCCACCATCGTCATGCCCCGCCGCCCCGCCAAGATCCCGGCCCGCGAGTGCGAGATCCGCGGCGGCGAGTACGTGGCGTGGGACCGCGCCAGCTACGAGACGTCCATGAAGGTCTGGCTTCCGATGGCCAACGAGGGCGATCCGGTGGCCCAGACCTACGTCGGCGAGATCTACGAGAAGGGTCTCGGCGTGCAGCCCGACTACCGCGAGGCGGCCAAGTGGTATCGACGCGCGGCCGACGCCGGGAACGCGCGAGCCGCCGTGAACCTCGGCTACCTGTACGAGCAAGGTCTGGGCGTCGCGCGGGATCCGGCCGAGGCGGTCGCCTGGTACCGGCGCGCCACCGGCTCGACGACCACGCCGTTCGCGATCCAGACGGTCTCGGCGCCGGCAGCCGAGACGGCCGTCCCGCCGACGACGCCGAAGCCGCCTCCGACGGCTACCCCGATCACCGCCGCTCCGAAGCCGCCCGTGGAAGCGCCCGCTCCCGCGGGACCGCCGCCGACCATCGAGATCACCGAGCCCGAGCTGACGCCGCGAAACGGGTCCCTGTCCGAGATCCGGGTGCAGCCGCCCATCGATCAGCTCACCCTCGCCGGACGCGTCGCGGCGCCCGGCGGCCTCGCGTCCGTGACCGTGGACGGGGGCGAGGTCCGCGTCGATGCCGATCAGCGGTTCCGGGCTCGCGTCGTGCTTCGCGCGCCGGAGCAGGTCGTCACCATCACCGCCCTCGATCGCTCGGGCCAGAGCGCCGCCTCGCGCTTTGTCGTGCGCTCGCGGCCTCCGGCCGCCGACGCCTTCGAGCCGTCGGGCCGCTACCACGCGCTGGTCGTCGGCAACGAGGACTACCGCGTGTTGCCGCGGCTGGCGACGGCCGTCACCGACGCCCGGCTCGTGGCGCAGACGCTCGGCCAGCAGTACGGCTTCAAGGTCGCCGTGCTCACCAACGCCAGCCGTTACGACATCCTGTTCGCCTTCAACGACCTTCGCCAGAAGCTCACGGACAAGGACAACCTCCTCGTCTATTACGCCGGCCACGCCCGGCGCGATGCGGACGGCCAGCAAGCCTCCTGGCTCCCCGTCGACGCCGAGCCCGGCAACGCCGCCAGCTGGATCTCCCACGCCGCCATCAGTGAGTTCCTCGGCGCGATGACCGTCCGTCAGGTCCTGGTCGCCACCGACTCCTGTTACGCGAGTGACGCCGGCCGCTCCGGCGCCGTCGCACCCGACTGGAACGACGACCGGGCTCGCCAGCTCCTCATCGAGACCCTCTCCAGGCGGCGGTCTCGCATGCTCATGACCTCCGGCGCCTGCGACGCCTCGCCGGCCAATCCGGGGCAGCCGACGGCCTTCACGCGGTCGCTGGTCGAGATCCTCGACGCGAACCGCGACGTGCTGGCGGGCCAGGAGGTCTTCCGTCTGCTCCGGCTCCGCATGGCGGCCGTCGATCGGCCCGAGGCCACGCGCACGCTGCGATACACCGCCATCCGGTACGCCGGGCACGAGGCGGGCGACTTCTTCTTTGTCCGGCCGCGAAGGCCGTGACGCGCGGCCACGCCGGAAGGATTGCGCCTTGACCCCCCGGGGCGGTCGGCGCTAGAGTCGTCGGCACCCTGGAGACATGGTTGCATCTCGCCGTGGGTGAAGCCGCTCGGACGGCCTCCATGCGAGGTCTGGTCCGCTGCCTCGCGATCCTCGCCGGCCTCATGGTGGCGGCGGCGTGCTCGAGCAGTCCGCCGCTCATGCGCGGCTCGATCAAGGTGGACAAGCGCGCCAACCCCGACGCCAACGGCCGCCCCTCTCCCGTCGTGGTCCGCGTCTACGAGCTGAAGACGCTGACCGCGTTCAACAACGCGGACTTCTTCGCGCTGTTCGAGAAGGAAGCCGAGACGCTCGGTGGCGACCTCGTGGGCCGGGAAGAGTTCCAGCTGGACCCCGGTGAGACGCGGCCCTACCAGCGCCAGCTGCAGCCGGACACGCGCTTCATCGGGGTGGCGGCCGCGTTCCGGGATCTGGAGCACGCCCGCTGGCGTCAGGCGGCGCCCGTGCCGGCCAAGCGCACCATCAGCGTCGTGCTCGGCCTCGAGGTGGGCGCCGTCACGGTGGCCCTCAAGTGAGCTGGGACAATCGTGTCCTCTGGTCCGAGGGCACGTTCCTGCAACCGCAGCACTTCCAGCAGCACGATCGCTACCTGGAAGTGCTGCTCGAGGCGAGGACCCGCGCCCTCGGGCCGTACTCGTGGGGATTTCTCGAGCTCAGCCTCGACGACGCTTTGCTCGAGCTCGGCAAGCTCGCCGTGCGGACGGCGCGTGGCGTGCTGCCCGACGGCACGCCGTTCGACTGCCCGGCCCGGGATCCGCTGCCACCGCCGCTCGACGTTCCGGCCGCGCTCCGCGACTCGCTCGTGGTCCTGGCCCTCCCGGTCCGGCGGCCCGGTGTCGACGAGGCCGACCTGGACGCGGGCCGCGCGGAGAACCTGACCCGCTACAGCGCGGGCGAGCTCGAGGTCAAGGACAGCAACGCGTCCTTCGATCGGACCGCGCTGATCCAGGTCGGCCGGCTGCGCCTGCAGCTCCTGAAGGACGCCGACGCGAGCGCGGCGTACACGGTTCTCGGTGTCGTGCGCGTGCTCGAGCGCCGTGCCGACAACCGCGTGCTGCTCGACCGCGGCTACGTGCCGCCGACCCTGGACGTCGGCGCCGACCCCACCCTGTCGGCGATCACGCGCGACGTCCAGGGGCTGCTGCACCAGCGGGGCGACACGCTGGCCGAGCGCGTGTCGCAGCCCGGTCCCGGGGGCGTCGCCGAGATGGCCGACTTCCTCTGGCTCAAGACCATCAACCGGTTCGAGCCGCTCTTCGCCCACCTGGCCTCCACCGCCCCGCTGCACCCCGAGCGCCTGTACGCCGAATGCCTGCAGCTGGCCGGCGAGCTCTGCACGCTGACCCGCGACGGACGGCGACCCCTGGCGTATCCGACGTACCGGCACGACGACCTGGCCGGATCGTTCGGTCCGGTGATGGCCGACATCCGGCGCTCGCTGTCCACGGTGCTGGAGCGGAACGCGATTCCCATCGACCTGATCGACAAGGGCTTCGGGCTGCGGGTCGCCAGCGTCCCCGACCTCGACCTGCTCCGGAGCGCGCGGTTCGTCCTGGCGGCCAAGGCCCAGCTTCCCTCCGAGCACATGCAGGCGCTGCTGCCCACGCTCACCAAGATCGGTCCCGTCGAGCGCATCCGCGATCTGGTGAACCTGAACCTGCCCGGCATCCCCCTGCTCAACCTGCCGGTGGCGCCCCGCCAGCTGCCGTTCCACGCCGGTTTCCTCTACTTCGAGCTGGCGCGCGACAGCGACCTCTGGAAGGGCGCGGAGGCGGCGGGAGCCCTGGCGCTCCACATCGCCCGGGAATTTCCCGGGCTGGAGCTCGAGTTCTGGGCGCTGCGAGGGCAGCATGCCTGACGACCCCTTCGCGGGGCTGACCGGCGACCGCACGGTCATCATGCCGGTTCCGGGCGGACGGACCGCGCCGGGCCGCCCCGCGCCCGCCGAGCCGCCGCCTTCGCTCGAGGAGTCGATCGCCGCCGGCGGGTTGAACCCGCTGGTCGCCGCGGCCAACCCGCTGCTGAACACCATCCCGCAGCTGCGCTCGTCGCTCGAGCACCCCAATCCGGCGGGCCTGCGCGATGGCCTCGTGCAGGGCGTGCGGAAGTTCGAGGCGCAGGCCCGAGCGGCCGGGGTCTCCGCGGAGCACGTGGTGGCGGCGCGCTACGCGCTCTGCACGCTCATCGACGAGACCGCGGCGAGCACCCCCTGGGGCGCGTCGGGGGCGTGGGGCCAGCAGGGCCTGCTCGCGCTGTTCCACAACGAGACGAGCGGCGGCGAGAAGTTCTTCCAGCTGATGAGCCGGCTCGCCGACAACCCCCAGGCCAACCTCCACCTGCTCGAGCTCATGTACGTCTGCCTGCAGTTCGGGTTCGAGGGCCGCTACCGGGTCGCCGACGGTGGGCACCGGCAGCTCGATGCGATCCGGCAACGGCTGCTGACCATCATCCGCAAGCAGCGCGGCGAGTACGAGCGCGACCTGTCGCCGGGCTGGCGCGGGGTTCCGGTCGTTCCGCAGTCACGTCTGTCCTGGCTGCCGCTCTGGGTCGTCGGAGCCGTCGCCGCCGTGTTGCTGGTGGGCATCTACCTCGGCTTCAGCCTCTCGCTCGGGCGCGCGTCGGACGGGCTGGCGAGCGGCATCGCCGCGGTGCGGGTGGGCACGGTCATCCGGCCGGCCGCACCCGCTCCCCAGCCGCGGCTGACCCCGTTCCTCGCGGACGAGATCCAGCGCGGCCTGGTTGCGGTCGAGGACCGCGTGGACCGGAGCATCGTCACGATCCTGGGGGACGGGCTGTTCAAGCCCGGCGACGTGGCGATCGGCGCCGGCCAGCAGCCGCTCCTCGCGCGAATCGCGGACGCCATCGCCCGGGTGCCCGGTCAGGTCGACGTCGTCGGCCACACCGACAACGTCCCCATTCGCACGCTCCGCTTTCCATCGAACTGGGAGCTGTCGATGGCACGGGCCGATTCGGTGGCGGGGCTCCTCGCCGGCCGCGTGAGTCCGGGGCGCTTGCGGGTCGAGGGGCGGGGCGAGAGCGACCCGATCGCCTCCAACGACGCGCCGGAGGGGCGCGCGAAGAACCGTAGGGTGGAGATCGTCGTGTACGTACCCGGAGGGACGAGCGAGGCCCAGCCCGCGACACCGCCGAAGCGATGAAGTCCCTGCTCCGTCTCGTGTTCAACCGGTGGACGCTGACAGCCATCGGCCTGATCGCGCTGGCCCTGGTCGTCTGGTGGGTGTTCCCCGCGATCTCCATCAACAACGTCCGGCCCTACGAGGCCGAGTCGATCCGGTGGATCCAGATCGCGGTGCTCTTCCTCGGCCCTGTCACCCGCTGGACGTGGAACAGGGTGAAGGCGCGGCGGGCCAGCGCCACGCTCACGCGAGGGTTGCTGGTCCCGCCGCTGGCTCCCACGTCCGCGCGGCCGGATCCCGCTGCCGAGCAGGTCGGGCAGCTCCGCGAGCGGTTCGAGGAGGCGATGGCACTCCTGCGCAGGGTCAGCTTCGGCACCGACAAGCCCTCGCTGTGGGCGCGAATCCGCTCGCTCGGCTCCAGGCAATACCTGTACGACCTGCCCTGGTACGTCTTCATCGGTCCGCCCGGCGCCGGGAAGACCACGGCGGTCGCCAACTCCGGCCTCCGCTTTCCGCTGGCCGACCGGCTGGCCCGGAGCGGGCCGCACGCCGACCCGCGCGTGGCCGGTGTGGGCGGTACCCGGAACTGTCACTGGTGGTTCACCGACGAGGCCGTGTTCCTCGACACCGCCGGGCGGTACACGACCCAGGACAGCAACCAGGAGGTCGACGCCGCCGCCTGGAAGGGCTTCCTGGCCCTCCTCAAGCAGTCGCGTCCGCGCCGTCCGATCAACGGGGTCATCGTCACCGTCAGCGTCGAGGACATCCTGCAGCAGTCCGGCGCCGAGGCCGACGCGCAGGCGTTCGCGATCCGGGCGCGGGTGCGCGAGCTGTACGAGGAGCTGGGACTCCGCTTCCCCATCTACGTCCTGGTCACCAAGAGCGACCTGATGGCGGGGTTCACGGAGTTCTTCGGCGATCTCGGCCGGGACGAGCGCGGGCAGGTCTGGGGCTTCACACTGCCGATCGACGACCAGCCGATCGATCCGGCCGTCCTGACGACCGAGCTGACGCGGCTGGAGCAGCGCCTCGACGAGCGGCTGCCGGAGCGGCTCGAGGAGGAGCGCGACCCGGCGCGACGCGCGCTCCTCTACGGGTTCCCGCAGCAGTTCGCGCTGCTCCGCGACCGGCTCGTCCAGTTCGTGGACGCCACCTTCGCTCCCACGAAGTTCGAGGCGCGGGCGCTGGTCCGCGGCGTGTACTTCGCGAGCGGCACCCAGGAGGGCAACCCGATCGACCGGGTGATGGGCGCGCTGGCGCGCAATCTCCGGCTCGAGCGGCTGCTCCTGCCCGCCCAGCACCCGAGCGGCCGCAGCTACTTCCTGACCCGCCTGCTGCGCGACGTCGTGTTCCCCGAGGCCGGGCTGGCCGGCACCAATCTCCGCTGGGAGCGACGTCTGCGCTGGCTCGAGCGGGCCACGGTCGCGGCGACGGTCGTGGGGCTCGCCCTCGTCACCCTGGCGTGGGGGCTCAGCTACGCGCGGAACCGCGAGTACCTGCGCGAGGTCGCCGGTCAGCTGGATCGGGTGAAGCAGCACGTCGCCGCCATCCGGGCCGGCGCGGCGCGCGACGTGACGGCGCTGCTGCCGACCCTCAGCAGCGTCCGCACGCTGGCGGAGACGTCCGCGACGCCCGACGGCTCGGTGCCGTGGTCGATGCGGCTGGGTCTCTACCAGGGCCGCAAGCTCGAGGCGGCCAGCCGGTCGGCCTACGAGCGGATGCTGCAGGACACCTTCCTGCCGTCGCTGGTCGTGTTCATCGAGCGGTCGCTCGCCCGGCGGACGGGCAATGCCGCCGTCGAGGACTCGTACGAGACGCTGAAGACCTACCTGATGTTCTACGACGCCGGCCACTTCAACCGCGAGTCGATCTGGCGCTGGTACGAGGCCCACGGCGAGGAGCTGCTCGGCTCCGACCGCGCCGTCCGCACCGATCTCAAGCTGCACTTCGACGCGCTCTACGGCCGCGGCTGGGTCGCGCCGCCGACGCTGCCGCAGCAGGACCTGATCACGCAGGTCCGCGTCCACATCGGCCGCCAGGCGCTTCCCGAGCGGATCTACGATCGCCTGAAGCACGAGCCGACCCAGGACATCCGCGACTTCACCATCGCCGAGAAGGCGGGGGCCAAGGCGATGCTGGTGTTCGAGCGCCGGAGCGGCGAGCCGCTGACCAAGGGCGTGCCCGGCCTCTTCACGAAGGACGGCTACTACAGGCAGTTCGCCAATCGCGCCGACGCGGTGGCCTTGCAGCTGGCCGACGAGGAATCCTGGGTGATGGGGACCAGGAGCGGCGGCATTGCCGGCGCCGCCAGCAGTCCCCGGGTGGCCGAGGCGGTGAGGCGACTCTACCTGGAGGAGTACCGGACGACCTGGCGGGGGTTCATCAACGACATCACCGTGATCCGCCAGCGGGACTTGCCGCGGACCATCGAGATCACGCGGACGCTGTCGGCGCCGGACTCCCCTCTGAAGCTGCTGATGAAGGCCGTCGAGCGCGAGGTGACGCTGTCGGCGCCGCCCGAGGAGCTGCCCGGCCTGGCCGGCTCCGCGCTGGGCAAGGCCCGGGAATACGCCGGCCGCGCGCGCAGCGCGGTGACCGGGACCGCGGCCTCCTCGCTCGAGAGGCTGCTCGTCGACAACCAGTTCGAGGACATCCGGACCTTCGCGAGCGGACCGGGCGGCGGCGCACCGGTCCCGGCCGACACGGTGGTGCAGCAGCTCGGCGACCTCTACCAGCTGCTGGTCGCGGCCAAGGCCGCCCTCGACATGGGCCAGACACCGCCGGCCGACGCGGCCTCCAAGGTCGTCGCCGAGGCCCAGCGGCAGCCCGAGCCCATCCGCTCGATGGTGCACGGCCTGGCGACCGGCGGAACGCGCCAGGTGGCGGAGAAGACACGCGAGAAGGTGGTGGCCGAGGAGCAGAAGGCGCGCGAGAAGCAGCTCGCCGAGGAGCAGAAGGCACGGGAAAAGCAGCTCGCCGAGGAGCAGAGGGTGCGCGAGAAGAAGCTCGCCGAGGAAAAGCAGGCCCGCGAGCGGATGGACGCCGACCTGAGTCAGATCGCCGCGTTCTGCAACAAGGCCACCGCCGGACGCTATCCGTTCGTCCGCACCAGCACGTACGACGTCACGCCCGACGACTTCACCAGCCTCTTCGCCCCGGGCGGCCGGCTCGACGGCTTCTTCCAGAAGAACCTGGCCGCGCTCGTCGACGCGACGCAGCGGACGTGGCGCTTCAGGGACCCGACGCTGGGCGACTCGCCGGCCCTGGTCCAGTTCCAGCGGGCCCAGGTCATCCGTGACGTGTTCTTCCCGAGCGGGGCCAGCACCCCCACCTTCCGGCTCGAGTTCAAGCCGCTGGAGATGGACGCGTCGATCAAGCAGTTCGTCATCGACATCGACGGCAAGTCCGTCAGCTACGCGCACGGCCCTCAGACCGTCGTCCCGGTCCAGTTTCCCGGCCCCGGCGTGCGCCGGCAGATCCGCGCGTCCGTCTCGCCGGCGCCGCCGTCCGGCGCCAACGCGATCACGTTCGACGGGGCTTGGGCGCCGTTTCGCATGTTCGACGGGGTGGGGATCAAGAAGACCCGGCAGGCCGAGCGCTTCGAGGCCACCTTCGTCATCGACCGCCGGCAGGCGGTGTTCGAGATCCTCGCCCGCAGCGTCCGCAACCCGTTCGACCTGCCCGAGCTGAGCGAGTTCCGCTGCCCGGTGGGCCTGTGGACGAACTGATCCCGGACGAGTCGACCAAGCCCGTCGCGGTGATCCCCGGCTGGTACGGCAAGCTGCCCAGCCTGGGTGACTTCGCCGGCCGGCGCCTGCCCCCGACGTTCGTCGATGGATGGGATGGCTGGCTGCAGGGCGTGCTGCAGGCCACCCAGGACGCGATCGGTCCGGGCTGGCTCGACACCTATCTCACGACGCCCATCTGGCGGTTCGCGCTGCTCCCGGGTTTGCTGGGCCCGAGCGGGTGGGCCGGCGTCCTGATGCCGAGCGTCGATCGGGTCGGCCGGTACTTCCCGCTGAGCGTGACGGTCGAGCTGCCGTCGTACGCCGCGGTGGCCCACGCCGTCTTCAAGGCAGCCGACTGGTTCGCCGGCCTCGAGGACGCCACCCTCGGGATGCTCGACCCCGGCCGGAGCCCCGACGACCTCGACGAGACCCTGGCCGCACTGCCGCTCTCCCTCCCCGCCATCGAGGACGTCGAGGATGCTGCCGACTCGCCCCGGACCCTGCCGTCCATCGAAGGCTTCGAGTCGGTCGCCGGAGGCCGCGCGCTGGCGGCCTGGGCTCAGCAGAGGGGGTGGCGAGGGCTGTGGTGGACGCGGGGGCGGGTCGACGGGCCGGCGCTCGTCTTCACCTGCACCGGGCTGCCCACCGCCGAGGAGTTCGGCAAGCTGCTCGAGAGCCGGCCCTCAGCCCCGGCGATCCTCGGCTCGTAGTCGCTTGACCTGCTCGTTGTAGGCCCTGAGGAACGCCTTGCCGAAGGCCGCGTGGAAGTCCTCGCGCGCGTCGGCGGCGACGTCGCCGTACCGCTCGACGAACAGGTCCCACAGCCTGGCCTTGCGGTTGGCGGGAAGCAGGCTGGCGAGCAGGCCCGGCTCCGACAGCCGCGACTCCAGACCTTCCGGCTCGAAGCGCGCCAGCACCTCGTCGAGGGCCGCGCGCATCCCGGCCAGGAACCCGAGCTGGTGGGCGCGGAGGTCGTCGTAGGCTTCCTTCATCGCCCGCAGCGGCGTCGAGAAGCCCGGCACCGAGGGCGCGAGCAGATGGACCAGGGCCGCCTCCGCCGACGGCGAGAACTTCAAGGGGTTGTTGTCGATCGGCATGATCATCGTCACGTCCGCCCGCATCTCGCCCTTGGTCGTGGCGCGCGCCCGCAGCAGATCGACCGTTCCCCTGACGGCCTCGTGGATGAGCCGGCCCAGGCTTTCCATCATCTCCGGCGTGAGGCCTCCGGCGATCTTGGCCTCGGGCACTCCGGAGCCGCGAAGGAACGCGCGGAGCAGCTCGTCCGGCGCGGGCCCCACCGGGGCTGGAGCCGGCTGAGCGGGAGGCGCGGGCATCGCACCGACGGGCGGCATGGGCGCCGGCGGCGGGAGCGACGCAGGAGCCGGGTGGAGCAGGCCGGCTGGCTCGATCTTCGGGCTCGGCGCCGGCTCGGGTCTCACCTCGGGCGGAAAGAACGGGAGCTTCAGCTCGGGAGTATGGTCGGGCACGGCCGCTGGGCGGCTGGACCTCACCGCCGGCCAGTCTGCGAAAGGATCGTCGGGAAGCAGCGGCGGCCGCGCGGCCGGCGCCGCGCTCGACGACGCGCCCGGCGCCAGCGGGTCGGGAGCGGGCGTCTTCAGCCCGAGGATCTCGTCGATCTGCGGCTCGGGCGGGCGCAGCCCGGCGAACGGGTCGGACCCGAGCGGTGCTGGCTCCTTCGGAGCTGGAGGCTCCGGCCACGCGACCGGCTGACGGGCTGGCGGGCTCGCCGCGCGCTCCGGTGGGATCAGGTCGGCGAACGGGTCGGCGGCTGCCCTGGAGCCCGCGCGGTCCAGCGCCGCGAACGGGTCGTCCTTGGCGGCCTTCGGCGGCGGTGGCGCCATCGGTGTGGGGGCCGCAGACCGGGGAAGCGACACCTGCAGGACGTAGTCGCCGACCTTGACCGTGTCGCCGTCGGCGAGCTTGGCCTGGTTCCCCTGCCCGAGCGGTCGGCCGTTGAGGAGCACCGGGTTCTTGGTGCCGTTGTCGGTGATGATGAAGCCGCCGGCCTGGAACGAGACGGTGGCGTGGATGCGGGAGATGAACCGCTCGGGATCGGCCAGCACGAGCGCGTTGTTCTGTCCGCGCCCGATGGTGCCGCCGGTCTCCTCGAACCGGGCCGACAGCTCCGGCGCGACCGGGCGTCCCTTGAACGAGACCGCGCGCATCAACAGCACCATGCCTGCACCTGCACTGGCGACGGTTCAGTCCTCGAAGATGGCGATTCCAGTGGGCATTCTACCCCAGCGGGCGCCCGGCGGGGTCCAGGACGACCCGTCAATTGTCTTTCGCTGGATGGGGCACCGTGGTAAGAAACTCGGTGACTTGGCAACCAGCGCGGGGCTCCGCTCATGACCGACCCTGGTGAACGGGCCAGGCCGCTGACCTTCGAGCAGCTCAGCGACCTCCGTCGCAAGACCGAGGTCATCTCGAAGTTCCTGCAGGAGCAGCTGCAGACCCACCTCGAGACCCTGCGTGCCATCGTCTCCCCGGAGCGGCTGTTCGGGAAGTACGTGGGCGGCCGGGGCGATTCCGCCCTGGCCGAGCGGGCCTTCGGCCAGCTCCAGCAGGCCTACCGGCCCTTCACCACGCGGCCCTTCGACCTGCCCGCGCAACTCGACGAGCACTGGCTCTCGCTGGTCGGCACCCGGGTCACGCTCTATCCGTGGGAGTACACGTACGAGGCGCGGGGCGACCGGGAAGCGCGAACGATCACGATGAGCGCCCCCATCCGCTGGGTCATGAGCTACAGCTCGGCCTACAGCCTGTCGCAGGTCAAGCAGGCGCTGGCTGGCAAGGGCGAGCGCCGGCCCGAGCACGTCCGCCAGTTCGTCGTGAACGCGCTCGTGATGCAGCTTATGATCACCCACGCGCCGGGCCTGGCGGCGCTGCTGGGCGACCTCCGCTACCAGCTTCAGACCGACACGAGCCCCGACCTCGAGAAGCTGCCGCTGACCGTTGTGACTGCGGGCGTCCCGTCGTTCCGTCCGAGCGACGACCTCATCCTGGCCGCGACGAACTTCTCCGGCGTCCCCGCGTTCATCGAGCTGGTCGACCTCGACGCATTCGAGCGCGTCAAGGACCCGCTGCGGGCGCGCATCGAGGAGCTGCTGCGCACCACCTGATCGCCCCTCAGTAGTTCACCACCTGGCTCGAGGGCACGCGCCCGATCTGTGTCGTCGGCGTCGTGCTGATCGGGTGGACGATCATGTCCTTGACGGTGATCGGCGGGTCGGTGCTCAGCGCGTGCCACCCCTTCGTGTCGCGCGTCTTGGTCTGGCCCAGGAGACGGTCGAGGACCTGCACCCAGGTCGCCGGGTTCGTCCCGAGCTGAGACGGGAGCTTGCGCGCCAGGGCCGCCTCGGCCATCCGCTCGGCCTCGGCCGGGGTGCTCGCGGGACCGAAGCGCTGGGTCGCGAGCGCGTTGATGGCGTCCCCGATCAGCTTGTACGTCAGCTCGTACGCCCTCCGCGAGTCGTCGAGATGCTCCTGCTCTCCTTGCCGGATGAGGTCGGACACCTGCTGGCTGACTCGCCAGTAGTGGTTATAGGTGCGGCCTTCGATCACCTGGGTCATGCCGGGCCGCTGATGGTCGCCGGCCGCCGGATAGAACGACTCGTGGGTCGCGTCGCCGGACGACGTTCGCTGGACGACGGCGTAGTGCTCAACCCGGCTGCCCGTGCGCTGGGGCTGGTTCACGGTGACGAAGCGCGGCGCCGTGAACGCGGCCGCGCTCTTGATCAGCGTGAGGCCGCCGGAGGTCCCGAGGGTGCCGGTGGCCCCCCGGCGGAGGATGTCGCCCATGCCGGCCGGGGCGCCACGGGAGGCGGGGGAGCCGGCGTGGGCGAGCAGGACGTCGGCGGCGCCCCGGGCGGCCAGCGACTGGATCGCGGCGAGCGGCAGACTCGTCACACCCATCCCGGAATCAGAGCGTGACGATCACGCGAGCGATCTCCAGGCTGTCGAGACTGGAGAGGCTGGCGACCGCGCGGAAAACCTGGTAGAAGACGCCCTGATCGGGGACCAGCACGAGCGTGTCGAGCACGGGGCTCAGCGGCTCATCGACCAGAGGCAGCCGGTCGGGGATCTGACCATTCGCGCCTTCCTGTTCCTCGATCCACTGCTCCGGAGGCACCGTCCAGCGTGACACGGTGATCTTCGGCGCCACGGCCGGAAGCCGGAAGGACATCCGGGGTGAGCCGGAACACACGTTGAGCAGGTCGACCTCCTCGTCACCCCGCAAGTAGCCCTCGACCTGCAGGTCGGGATGGGCGCCGTTGAAGAAGCGGTACGAGAAATCGACCGGCAGCAGCGGGTGACGCTCCTTCATGTGCTTCTCGTCGTAGGTGCCCGCGTACTGCAGCCTGGGCGCCCAGCCCCGACCGTAGAACCCGAATCCGACCGGCCTGGGCAGGTCGTTCCAGGAATGAATCTGGTTCGTGGGATCCTCGAGGTTGGGCAGCCGCAGCCCCTCGACACGGGCGACGCTACGCTTGCCAATGAACCCGGTGCCAACGTGGTTCTCCTGGCAGTACATTCCTGCCGGCTCGTCGAAGCCTCCGAAGGCGCGCTCGTAGACGAGGTCCATCGTCACGAACGGCTCGGGCATCGAGATCGTCGGCGCCTGGAGCAGCTGCGACTCCCACCGCCTGTCACCGACGACGAGCACGCCGTAGCGAAGCTGGCCGACCCGCAGCCCCGCGGGCAGAGTGCTGACCGCTTCGCCACCGGGCGCGTGCGCCCGACCGACGAGGACCACGTCGGAGCGAGGCTTGAAGGGCACCCGGTCGGACTCGAAGCGAACCGATGGTGGGTCCTGATCGGTCAGGATGTCGGCATCGAAGACAGGAAGTTGCCGCGGAGTCGGTCGCACGTCTGGATCGAGCACGAACGTGGCCTTCACAACGACGGTCAAGCGCGGTCGACCCTCGACGTCCGCCCAGCGGAGCATGCTCACGGCGAACGGCGTTTCGTTGGCGACCTGACACAGCGGCAGAGGTCCGGTCGAGCGCTTCAGAGCGACGTCCGACGCCACGCCGTCGGCGGTCGGGGCCGGCGAGCTGCCGGGGCCGGCCCCCTCGACGGGACGAACCCTGACGACGAATGTCGACTGGCCCGCATCGATTCGGTCTCCGTCGTCCAGCGTCGTCTCCGAGATCCGTCGGCCGTTCACGAACGTTCCGTTGGTGCTGCCGAGATCTCGGATACGGCCCTGACGGCCGTCACACGCGATGGCAAAGTGCCGCGCCGACAGGTGGCGATCCCCCAGCGCCTGGCTCAGGCGTCCGATTTCGACGACCGCGCCCGGCACCGCCTCGATACGGCGGCCGGCCGCCGGGCCCGCCGACACCTCCAGGGTGATCACAACCGGCTCCCGAATGCGGGAAGAGGCAGTGTTCGACAGGTCGCTCAGCACACGACCATCTCGCCGGTGTCGAGGTTGTAGGCGCCGACGATCTTGTCCGGCGGAATCGGCTTCTTGAACGCGATCTCCTGCTCGCTCGGCACGCCCCCGAACTGCGCCTCGTGGGCGATGACGCCGGGATCGCAGTCGACCTCGACCCCGCATCCGGGGTTCTCGATCTCGTAGATCCACGCGCCGGCCCGGCCCGGATACTTCTGGTTGATGTCGGCGTCGTATCGATCGCCGTAGTCCTTGGAGTCGTGCGCCGACTGACGATCGTACGTGGTCGAGATCCACGGCGTGTCCTGATTCGAGCCATTGACGTGCTCGACGAGGGAGGCGGTTCCATTGGGATTCCACTGCTGGAACCCCTCGCTGCAGATCTGCTCGGGCGGCCGGCGATCGGCGCGATAGAGTGCCGGATCGTCCGTCTTGTTCCGGCAGATGAGGCCGAGTGGATCGAAGTGGTTCACGGGATCGGCGGTATACGCGTAGGCGTCGAGACCCCCCCAGATGCCGCCGGGGTCGGGGGTCGTGTAGTGGGCCGTCTCCGCGAAGTAGAACCGGAACCGGTTGTACCAGAGGGCGGTGCCCGGCTCGTAGATCTGGCCCGGAAACCCCAGCGGACACAGGCGGCGCCCGCCGGCCTCGGCATCGGCTCCGCGCGTCTCCGCCCACACACCTGACCGGTCCTCCCAGACGACGCGTCCCGCGTCGTCGACGAGCTCGCGGACACGCCCGATATGGTCGACGTGAATGGAATACGCGGTGGTGGCGGTGTGCTGCTCGAGCGGCTCCGACACGCCCGGCGCCGTGACGAACCACGCGATCGCGTCCGGGCGCTCGATGGCCCAGAGCCAGTCCGAGCACCACAGAAGGCGCGTCGTTCCCCTCCGGTCGTGCGTCAGGACGAGACGCCCCCACGGATCGTACTCGAAATCGGTCCGGCCTCCGTCGCTGGCCACCGCTTCCCGGAGGAGCCCCGGACCGGAGTAGGCGAAACGCACGGATCCCGCGGTGCTGTCGCGCTGGACGAGGTATCCTCGCGCGTCATAGGTGAGTCGATATCCGCGGGCGGTTTGAACCCGGTGCCCGGGCAGGTAGCTGGCGCCCGGAAGCTGGATGTCGCCGGCGGCGTCGTACGTGAACCGCTCCACACGGCCGTCCGTCGCGACCTCGACCAGGCGGCCGAGCGCGTCGTAGTCGTAGGTGGTGGTTCCGCGCCGCGAGTCGCGAAGCTGGACGAGACGTCCGAGCGCGTCGTACCGGTAGTCCCGCGCGAGTACGGGCACGTCTCCCACGGACACCACCTGGGTCAGGAGACGCCCCCGGGGATCGTGCGACCGGCGCTCGACCTTGCCTCCCGGCATCCGCCACACGACGACGTTCCCGGTCCGGTCGTAGCTGAACCCGTGTCGCCGCGCCCCTCCGTCAGCGATCCAGCGGGGCTCGGCTCCCTCCGACGCCACCTCCCAGCGGCCCCGGAACACTCGCGCCTCGGTGACGCGGCCGGCGTCGTCGTAGTCGTACTCGATCCGGCGGCCGTGCGCGTCGGTGACCGCGCGAAGCTCGCTGGCCTTGCCGAACTCCCGCCGGAACCAGCTCTCGTCGTCCTGCTGCTCGAGCAGGACCAGGCCCTCGGGCGACAGCGTCCGCCGGCGCGTGTGGCCCGCGTGGGAAATGGCGAGCCAACGACCGTCGGCGTCGTACGTGATCCGCTTCTCGGTCCCGTCGGGGTAGTGGATGCCGGTGTGGCGGCCGACCAGGTCGCGATCGATGGTGACCGTCTCGCCGGCGCCGTCCGTCATCGCGACGAGGAGGCCGGTGGCGTCGTACGCGTACTGCTCGACCCTCCCGTCCGAGAACGCCTGGCGCACGACCCGGCCTTCCGGGTCGTACTCGTAGCGGTGCCAGAGCCCGTCAGGACTCTGGACGGCGACGAGTCGATCCTCGGTGTCGTACACGGACCGGTAGGCCTGCCCGTTCACGCCCTCGGAGATCACGCTGCGGCCCGCGGCGTCGAACTGCCAGCGCGCGACGTTGCCGGCCTCGTCGCGAGCCAGGACCACCCGACCCTCCGCGTCGTACTCGAAGTGGCGCGTCCGGCCGTCGGGTCGCACGATGTCGGCGAGCCGGCCGTCGCCGCCGTAGCGATAGCCGGTGGTCGCACCGCTGGCGTCCTTGTGAAGGACGAGCCGCTGCAGGAGGTCGTAGTGACGCTCGGAGACGAGACCGTGGTCGTCGGACTCGACCAGCACGCGCCCGTCGTCACTCCAGGCGTGGCGGACCACGCGCCCCGTGGGCAGCGTCAGCGCCGCGATGCGCCCGTCCGGCCCGTACGCGACCCGCGCGGTGCCCACGCCCGGCGCGGTCCGGGCCGTGATCAGGCCGCGACCGTCACGCTCGTAGCTGGTCTGCGCTCCCGAGGGGCTCGTGAGGGTCGCCCGGGTCGGCTCCTCGGCGACGGTCCAGACCTCCCCGTCGGGCGCGATCTTTCCGCGGTGCGCGCCTCGCCCGTCGTAGCAGATGGACGTCTCGCGGCCGACCTGATCGGTGCTGCGAACCAGGCGGCCCAGCGCGTCGTAGTCGAAGCGGGAGGTGCCGCCGATACGATCGCGAACTTCCACCACCTTCTCGCCGGGGAGATAGCTGTAGGCCCATTCGTGCCCAAGGCTGTCCGTCACCGTCGTACGCGAACCGTCCGCGTCAAAGCGATAGCTCCGGGCGCGCACGCCGCCGGGACCGCTCGTCCCGACACAGCGGCCATAGGCGTCGTAAGACGACGTGCAGGTCCCGCCGGCGCGGTCACGGTGAACCTGGAGCCGGTGGTCCTCGTACTCGAACGTCCGGGTGCCGGCCGCATCGTGCACCGCGACGAGATCCATCTCGTCGCTGTAGTCGTAACGCAGCAGAGCCTGGCGGCGGCCGTCCCGTCCCTGGGAGACCGCGATCTCGGCGAGCAGGCCATCGGCTCGCCGTGTCAGGTGCAGAACGCGTCCGGTCGGATCCTCCACACGGGCGGGCAGCCCGGTGACGTCGGGGTCCACGCGGAGCAGCGCGCCCGAGGCGTGCACCACCGCCCGCCAGGGCTTCAGCCCCAGGCCGGCGCGCGCGTCGAACAGCAGCGTCTGCCGACCCGCACGCTGGAGGAGGTAGGCCCCGTGCGAGAGCTCCTCACGAAGGTCCTCCCAGGGAAGCCGATCGGGCGGCAGCGCCTCGACGAACACCCCTTCCGTGTCGGCCGAGCTCGGCGCCCCCGGGGCCGGCACCGGCAGGAAGATGCGCCGTCCATCGCCGCCCCGGAAGACGAGCTGCCCGGGTTCCCGCTCGCGGAGCTGATACCCGAAGGCGTGGCTCCATCCCCACCCCAGATCTCCCAGCCACAGCCCGGTCGAGCGGTAAAGCCTGAACAGCTCCAGCGGCACCGGACCTTCAAGGGTGAGGTCGACCTGCTCGAGGCTGAGGCGGCCGGTCGTGACGTCGACGAGACACATGGAAGGGTCTCAGCGCTTCTGGCAGTTGCAGCCGCCGTCCGGCGAGCCGCCGCCGCCGCCCATCCCGATCAGGACCGTGAACTCACCCGCCACGATGTTGTTCGGCGGGGGCAGAGGGATGAGGGCGTGCGGCTCCGTCACCAGATCCCCGACGCGAGCGGCCGGCTTGCCCTCGATGATGACCATGCCCGTACCGCCGTCGGGAATCGGAGAGGTGATCCCGGGGCCGTGCGGCGCCCCGTCGCACGCGGGCGGCGGGGCGTTGGGAATCGTGCAGGTATGCTGGTCGGTCGCGCGCCACGCCGGCTTGCCGCCGATCAGGACCGACGTGGCGCACGCCCCCAGCAGCGGCGATCCGTGCATCGTCGTGTCTCCGAGTCTGGCTGCCGGTTTCCCCATGAGCTCTCCTCACGTGTCCGCGAGTCATTCTCGACCCCGGACGTACCACCAGGTCGGCGTGCCGCGCTCCTTCGCGCCATCGCCGCCGAGTCGCGCTCGATCGCCGCCCGCGCACATCCTACGAAATCACGCTGACGATGACCGCGTCAAGAGACCGATCCGCGACCGCGCGGAGCGGGAAGCGGCAGCGTCGGGCACGCGGGTCCACGGCACCGAATGGGCTTGCACGAGCTGTTCGCCATGCCATAAGAAGAGACTGCGCGGAGCCGCTGGCCCGCGGTGGCGGCGGTGTCGGGCCACCCGCAGGAAAGGGATCGGCCGGCGGCGGCCAGTCGCTCCGCGGCCGACCCGACGGAGGGCTACATGGCTGAGCCTGCGAGGGAACCGCGCATCACGTGGGGAAGCCGCGACTTCGCACGGAACATGCGGGCGGCCGCCGCCCGCGAAGAACGGCCGCTGCTGGCGCAGTTGATGAATCGGCTCGCCGAGCTTGCCGAAGTCAGAGGGCTGTGGAACGAGAGCGCGCTGAAGCACCTCTACGCCCTCGCCGGGTGCATGCTCGCTCTCGACCGCCCGGCCGACGCCCTGGGCGCCGCCGAACTGCTCATCTCCAAACAGGCCGCGCGGGTGAGCTGGGGCGAAATGCACCAGCCCAACATGCTCGCCGTACACGCCCATGCGCGGGGCTTGCTGGGGGACACGGAGGCCGGATCTCAGGCCCGGCTCCGCATTCCGGCTCCGAGGCCGACGAGCCCGCAAGAGACCACGGAGCGCTGGAACGAGACGCTCCGCTTCTATCGGGCGGACCTGGCGCGAGCCCAGGAGCTCCCCGATGGCCTCGCCCGGCTCCTCGAGGCGGGCGAGATCCAGGCGCACGTCGTCCGGTCGCTCGTTATGGCCCCGCCGGAGTTCGTGGAGAAGGTCGGCCAGGTGTACGCCGAGGCCAAGGCGGTGGTGAATCGCCTCGTGAGCGGGGAGGCGGTGGCGCCGTCGAGGCCCGTGCCGGTCACGCCGCCGAAACGCGGCGCGCCCGCGCTCCCCCCGGCCTTCCAGGTCAGGCCCGGCGACCCGAGCCTCGTCCGGCAATACAAGGAGCAGACCCTGGCGCGGCCCGGCCTCAAGGGTCAGGTCCAGGTGTTCCGGATCATCGACCTGTCCTGGATGCTGTATGCCCTGGACCGGGTCGACGAGGCCACCGAGGTCATCGAGGCCGTGCTCGACTACCACCGCGGTGACGAGAAGTTCCTCGATTCCGAGGAGGGAATTCTCGCGGTCTCGGTTGCCGCCCTGCTCCAAAAGGAGCGCGGCGGGCCGCGATTCGAGGAGTATCGCGCCTTCCTCCAGAGGCTGCGGGAGAACGTCGAGCTGACGCTCCGGCGAAATCAGCAGATCTCTCCGGACGCGCCGGATCCCGAGGTCACGCTGCGCCGCGTCCTGGAGGAGATCGTCCCCAGGGATCTCGAGGAAGCGCGGGTCGAGCCCCGGCGCGACCGGGCGTTCGGGCTGTTACGCGCGTCCCTCGACAAGGTGGCGCAGGCCCTCGCGCGCGAGTCCTATGGAAGACTGTCCCCGGCCACGGTGCGCGGCTACCTGGCGACCGGGCGCGAGCTGATCCTCGAGCGAATCCGAAAGGCGCGGTAGCGCCGCCCGCGGGACCCGCAAGCGGTGCGCTCGCTGCGCACCGCCGTTGGCCGCCTTCAGCTCGCCGGCAAGCACTCCGCCCCGCTCCGCTCGGCACAGTTCTCGGGATCGGGCGACGTCCCCGGCTTCTTCACCCCCGGCTTGAAGTCTTCCTTGCACTGGTCGGCGTACGCGGGGTCGTTGCACGGCGCCCCCATCTCGAACTTCGGAAGCTCGGCCCCCCAGGCGGCGCATGCCATCTGGTTCTTGATCTGACTACCCAGGCTTCGATTGGCCCGCGCCGGGATCGGGGTCAGGTTCTGGCAGCAGAGATCCGGCCCGCCTTGCTGGATCTCCTTGCCGTGGTCGACGTCGTAGTCGCTGCGGGTAGCCGCGCCGGAGCAGTTTTTTTCGTAGTAGTCCCGCTGCTTCCCGGAACGGCACTTGGACGAGTTGGCGCACCGCGTCCGCTTGCCTTTGTTCATCTGATCCACCTTCGCGTTCGCCGCCTTGGCCTCGCAGGGGCTGAACTGCTGCTTGCGAGTCCCGCACCGGAGGGGGATGGGGTCCGCGCACGCCAGGCCGAGCGGATCGATCCAGGTCGCCGGATTCGGCGGGTACACGTAGAGGTTGAACGACCCCACGTAGCCGAGGGGGTCCCGGGTGATGAACCGTCCGCCGCCCGGGAGATAGTAACGGAAGCGGTTGTAGTGGAGTCCCGTCTCCTCGTCGCAGAACTGGCCCTGGAAGTGGAACGGCAGCGGGAACGGCGCACCGCTCAGCCATTGCACCTGGCGCCCTGTCCCGTAGGCCTGGGCGGTGATCACCGCGACGAGCCTCTCGTCCTCGCCCCACATCTCGGTCGGCGTGCCGGCCTGGTCGAAGCTGATGAAGAAGACCCGGCCCTCGTGGACCATCGCCAGCGGAGCCATCGTGGCCGGGACGTGCACCACGTCCCAGCGTCCTTCCCGCGACGACTCGAACGTCGTGAGCGTGTTGATGTGATAGACGAAGCGGACGTCGTCGTCGCCGACGCGCTTGCAGGTGCGACGTCCGCACAGGTCGTACTCGTACTCGGCGACGACCCGTCCGTTCAGCAGCACCCGGTCGAGCTCGTCCAGGTAGCCGTACTGATACTCCCAGCGTCGGCCCCCGTCCTCGACCGAGACGAGGCGGCCGGCCCCGTCGTAGGCGTACGCGATCTGGTCGGTCTGGCGCAGGCGATTCCCGGGACCCACGCCGAAGGACGCGTACACGGGCGACGACAGCAGGTTGCCGGCCTGATCGTAGGCGTAGTGTTCCACCACCGTTCCCGCGCCGTCGATCACGTCGGTGAGGCGCCCCCGGCGGTCGTAACGGTACTCGAACCGGCCCAGCCGCCAGTCGACCATCTCGATCAGCTGGTCCGCGAGGTCGTATCGGAAGTCGCGCGCCGCCAGGATGGCCCCCGTCCCCGACACCACCTCGCGCCGCACGAGGCGCGAGGTGGCGTCGAAGTAGAGACGTTGCTCCATCCCGTTGGGCAGCACGATGCGCTCCAGCTCGTCGGCGACGTTGTAGACGAACCCGTAGCGGTACTGCCCGTCGTCCAGCCCGGTGACGAGGCCCCGGGGGTTGACTTCGTAGCGGATCTCCCGTCCCGCGCTGTCCCGGAACACGCTACGGTACCCGGACGCGTCCAAGCCGTACTCCACGACGAAGTCGTCGTGCATCGCCGAGGTGATGCGGCTCCGGTGGTCGTACGTGTACGACGATTGCCGCACCCGCCTCCCCGATCCCGGAGGCGGCTCCAGCCGCATGGTGACCAGTCGCTGCATCCCGTCGTAGGCGTTGGTCTGGAGTGAGCCGTCGGGCCAGCGGATCTCGACCGGGTTCACCGCCTCGTCGTACCTGAACGCCGTGCGTCCGCGGCCGTCCGTCAGCGCCACGACGCGGTCGAGGTCGTCGTGCTCGTACGTATCCTGCAGGCCGTCCGGGTAAGTCACGCGAGTCAACCGGAGCGCGAGGTCGTACTCGTACTCGGTCGCCTGGCCCTTCTGATCCACGAGCCGGACCAGGTAGCCTTCCCGATCCCGCTCGTACCGGACGCGGCTTCCGTCGGCGTACTGCGTCGCCTGCAGGCCTCCCAGGATGGCCCACTCGAAGCGCGTCTCCCGTCCGATCGGGTCGGTCACCGACACCACCCGATTCGTCCCGTCGACCTGCCACTGGGTGACGCGCCGGTCCGGCTCGGTCATCCTGACGAGGCGGTCCTGGCCGTCGTACTCGAACCGGGTCTCGCGCCCGAGACCGTCCCGGAACCGGAGAAGATTCCCCAGGTCGTCGAACTGGTAGCAGCCAGAGATCCCCACCAGGTCGTCCATGGTGAGCTCGTCGTCGCCGTAGGTGGCCCGAACCCATTCGCCCTTTGGATCGATGGTCCGGCGCCGCCGGCCGCGCTCGTCATACTCGTACTCCCAATGTTCACCGCCGGGCTCGACGGCGGCGACGATCTCGCCACGCTCGCCGTAGACGTACCGGATGACGTGTCCACAGGCGTTCGTGATCGAGGTCGTCCGGCCTCGTTCGTCCGACTGGAACGTCGTGGTCGACCCCCGGGCGTCGATGATCCGGCGTATCCGCTTCACCGGGTCCCACGTCGTCGTCTGGACCGGGATGCCGCCCGGCAGGAGCTCGCACAGGGGGGCGCCGTGACCGTCCAGTATCCACTCCGTCTGGCGACCCAGGACGTCCACCAGCTTCTCGGGAATCCCCGCCTCGTTCAGCCGGTAGAGGTCACGCGCGCCATGCGAGTTGCAGACGACTGCCAGCCGGCTGTCGGGTGAGTACTCGATCCGGCGGACCTCCAGGCCGGCGTCGTACCAGTTCCACACGCACCGGTCCTGCTCGTCGTAGCAGAACATCCGACTCACATTCACCCGGTCGACGTGCCGCACGATGAGGTTGCGGACGTACTCGAATCGGTGCACGTGGCCCTGCGGATCGACCACGCCCACTAGTCTCGCCTGGGCGTCGTAGTGGTACTGGACGATCTGCTGCCCGTGCCTCAGTCCGACCCGAATGGTCGTCAGAAGGCCCAGGGCGTTGTACACGAACTCGATCCGACGGCCCTGGCTGTCAGCGACCTCGGCGACTCGACCAGCCAGGTACCGGCACCGCGTCCAGTTTCCGTAGGCGTCGACACGCTCGGCCAGCAGCCACTTGCCGGCGGTCGTCCAGTCACGGCCGAAGATCGTCCGCTGCCTCGTCGGATAGAGCAGCTCCACCAGCTGACGCGGGTCGCGACCCGCCGCCTCGTGCACCTGGACCAGCGGGCCCTGCCGCGCGTCGCACTGGGAGCGCTCGTAGGTTTCCGGGTCGTCGGACCCTTTCTCGACCCGGATCCCGTTCGCATCAACGAACAGCTCCACGTGCCAGTTGTGCTTCCAGCCGACGCCGAGCGCACTGCTGGCCCGGTTACGCGTCGAATAGCTCCGCGCGAACCGGAACGGCGGCAGCCTCGGCAGGTCCAGGTCCGTCGCGTCGTGGTACATCTCGCCGGTGCCGATCACGACGTCGCACATCGCGTCACCCCTCGGGGGTCCTCTACGCCGGGAGATCACACATGGAGCGCCAGCGACGGCGCTCCGCGTCCGGGCTGGGCGAACGAGCGAGCGGCTGATCGATGACCTCGGGCAGCGACGCCCCGGACGGCTGCGCCGACAAGGCCACGCGGAGGGGAAAGATCGCCTGGTCCGCGCTGCACTGCCGCGCCTGCCAGTCGTCGCGCCGGCTCAGCGAGAGATCCGCACCATCGAACGTGGTCCGCTCCACCTGGGCGTGCCGCAGGTCGGCGCCGATCAGCCGAGCACGCACGAACGACGTGTCGATCAGCACGGCTCGCTGGAAGTCGGCGAACTCCAGCGAGGCGCGGTCCGCCTGCACGCCTTCGAGCCTCGCCTCCCGGAAGCACGCGCGGTCGAGACCGCAGCCTCGGAGCACGACGGCGTGAAACCGGCTCAGGGAAAAATCGGCGAGCACCCCATCCACGGCGTCGAAGGCGCTCTGGTGCACCACGACCTCCGGGGCCGTCGCCCGCACGAGGCCCACGCCCTGCAGCTTCACGTCGTCCAGGCGGGCGCCGGACAGGTTGGCGCCCTCCAGGTTGGACCCCACGATCTGGACCCGGCCCATCGCCGCCAGGACCAGCCACACGCCGCGCAGGTTGCACCCCTCGATGGAGACACCGTCAAACGTGGCCCCCGAGAAGTCCGCGCCTTCCAGCTCGGACTCGGCGATTCGCGCGTCGGCCAGGCTGGCCCGGCGCAAGACGGCCCGCCGGAGGTCGCAGGCCTCCAGGGAGACGCCATCCAGGACCGCCCGCACGAACCGGGCCTCGCCGAGCTGGGAGTTTCGCAGGACCGCATCGGACAATGTGGCCCCGGCGAAGTTCGCGCCGACCAACACGGTGGTGTCGAACACCGCGCCACGCAGATCGCGCTCGGAGAAGTCGACCCCCGTGAGATCGGCCCCCGTGAAATCGAGCCGGGTCATGTCCCTTCCCGAGAACGCGCGGCCCGACGGCGCGGCCTCGCGAGCCCGGCACGCCGCCCGGCCGCCGTCGGACCGCTCCGTGACCGCGTCGTCCAGCTCGCTCGTCGTCGAATCCGTCGAAGACATCGCGCCCAGACTCCCGAAGTATCGACGCCGTTGTCCGATCGGCCGCCTCACACTGAGGCGGTTGCGGCTACGTTCACTTGTCGCCGGGACATCCTCCGCCACCCCCGCCCATTCCGATCAGCACGGTGAACTCGCCAACCACGATGTTGTTGGGGGGCGGCAATGGAATGAGGGCGTGTGGCTCGGTCACGAGGTCTCCGACCCGTGCGGCCGGTTTCCCCTGGATCAGGACCATTCCGCTGCCGCCGTCGGGCAGCGGGGCGGTGATGCCGGGACCGTGAGGCGCCCCGTCGCACGCAGGCGGCGGCGCGTTGGGGATCGGACAGGTGTGCTGATCGGTCCCGCGCCAGGCCGGTTTGCCTCCGATCAGGACCGTCGTGGCGCACGCGCCCAGCAGCGGTGACCCGTGCATGGTGCTGTCGCCCAGTCGGGCCGCTGGCTTAGGCATGGTGGCCGGGTCCCTTCCTCGAGAACACCACCGGCACCGTGTCGACCTCGACGACGCCTTCGATCCGGAACAACGGATTGCGCACGATGACGACGGCGTCTTGCGGGTGGACCAGCTGCAGTCGCTCGATGCCCGAGAACCGGTAGTCGGCGCCGGTCGCCGGTCCCTTGACCACGACCGGACGTCCCCCGCCGTACCGAACCCGCATGCGGTGCCGGTCGGTGAGCGTTGGACCGCCGTGCGGGCAGCAGCTCACCTCAGTCCCTTGACACCGCGGTCGGCTCGGCCGTCGACGCTCGGGCCGTCGCGCTCGTCGGGCCGAGCCGGCTCGTCGCCGGGGCCTTCCTGCCACTCGAAGGGCGGCCGCGTCCACTCGTCGATCAGCGCGGTCACACCGGCCAGGGCCAGCCAGATCACCACGAGTTCCCAGCCGTCGCCGCGGACGAAGAACGCGAACGGGATCGCTACCCACAGCCCGACGCACTTCACGCAGGCCAGGAGCTCTCCGAGCACGCCCCGGCCGGCGTCGCGCCGCAGCCGCTCCAGCACGTGCCACGGCCCCCGTTCGCGCCCCAGCATGAATGCCAGGCGCCAGGTCGCCAGGGCGGCGATCACGAACCGGAAGACGAGGCCGGTGTCGACGGTCATGATGCCCTCAGTTGATCTTCACCAGACTGCCCTTGATCGTGTTGACGCCCGACGCCTCGACATTGACCATCGCGCCCTTGGTCAGGCTCTTGGAGGAGGCCTCGGACGTGATCGTCATCGCCTTCTCCTCGATCTTCTGCGTCCCCTCGATCGTGATGGCCTTGCCCTCGATCTTGATCGTCCCGTCCTTCTTCATGGTGATGACCGACTGCCCGCAGGTGAGCACGATCTCGTCGCCGGCGGTGACGTGAAGCTTCTTGCCGACGTTGCGCGTCTCGTCGTCACCGACCTGCGTCTTGAGGTTGGTCCCGACCTTGCGCGTTTCTTCCTTTCCAATCTCGGTCGAGCCGTTGTTGCCGATCTTCGTGCTGTCGTCGTGGCCGACGTCGGCGGAGCGATCCTTGCCCACCGTCGTCTTCCAGTCGGTCCCGACCTTGGTCGTCAGGCTCGTCCCGAACGTCTCGGCCTGGCTGGTCCCCACGGTGAGTGCGCGGGTGACGCCCACCGTCACCTCCTGCGCCGCCCCTACCGTGATGGCCTCGTTCACGCCGACGGTGTGCGTTCGGGTCAAGAGAACGGTCACGACCTCGTTCTGGTCGACGCTTCGGGTGCGGTTCCCGTGGACCGAGATGGTCTCGTCGAGATCGACGGTCTCGGTCCGGTTCATGTGCACGGTGATGGTCTCGTCCTTGTCGACGGTCTCCGTGCGATTGCCGTGGACCGTTATCGTCTCGTTGTTGTCGACCGTTTCGGTTCGATCGTGCTTGACGTGAGTCGTCTCGTCGTGGTCGATCGTCTTCTTTCGATCATGACCCACCGAGTGGCTCTCGTCGTTCTCGACCTCGATGTCCTGGTTCTTCTCGGCGTGAATGAACAGCTGCTCGGCCCCCTTCTTGTCCTCGAAGCGGATCTCGTTGAAGTTGGCGGCCCCGGCGCCCTTGCTGGAGCGGCTTTTGATGCCGGTCTGGGTGGCGTTGCCTGGCAAGCCGTAGGGCGGCATCTGGTCGGCGTTGTAGACACGGCCGGTGACGAGCGGCTGGTCGGGGTCGCCCTCCAGGAAGTCCACGACGACCTCCTGGCCGATCCGGGGAATCGACACCATTCCCCAGTTGCCGCCCGCCCACTGGGTCGACACGCGGATCCAGCAGCTGGAGTTCTCGTTCTTCTTGCCGTAGCGGTCCCAGTGGAACTGCACCTTGATCCGGCCGTACTTGTCGCACCAGATCTCCTCGCCGGCCGGGCCCACCACGACGGCGGTCTGCGGGCCGCCCACCGTCGGTCGCGGCGTGATCCGGGCCGGACGGAACTGCTGACGGCTCTGGAGCACGGTGAACTGGCAGGCGTAGCTGGCGCCCTCGGACGGGGAGCTCTCGTAGGCGTTGTCCCTCATGTCGTACTGGGCCGAGAGGATCAGGTACTCGCGCTCCTGGTCCTTGCGCGGCGCGTTGGCGAGCGTGAACAGGTGCCCCACCGCGATCTCGCGGACGTTGCAGTCGGCCTCGGCGCGCTCGAACTCGGAGTGCAGCTCGTCGATGCGCAGGCGGACGTAGTGCTCCCCGTCGCCGGATTCGCGGTACTCGCCCGGATAGTCGTAGATCTCGTAATCGGCGACGGAGTGCTTCTGCACCTGCTTGGCCTTGACGTCCAGCTTGGCCTTCGGCTTGACGAAGTCGTAGTCCTGCAGGGCCACCGCGCCGGGCTGGACCTCGAGGGCATAGCTCCAGGCGTGGATGAACTCCTCGTCGGCCCGGATCTCCTTGCCGGGCGGATAGTAGGAGATCGTCGCCTTGTGCTCGAGCGCCTTGTGGGCGGAGTGGGCATCGACGAGCTTGAGGGTATGACGCCCCTTCGAGTGCTCGAAGAAATAGTAGATGCCTTCCTCTTCCAGCAGGCGGCTCACGAAGTCGAAGTCGGTCTCCCGGTACTGCACGCAGTACTCGCGCTTGCAGTAGCTCGCGGTCAGGTCGTCCTCGAACACCGCCACCGAGTGGTCGGCGAAGACCTCCTTGACGATGTCGGGCACGGTCTTGTCCTGGAAGATCCGGCAGTCGGACGTCCGGGTCAGGAACCAGAGCCACGGCCGGAGGGTCAGGCGGTACTCGTGATAGCGGCCGACCATGCCGCCCTGGCCGAAGCGGGTCACGTAGAGGTCGACGTACCGCGATCCGCCGTCCCGCAGCTCGACGGTGATCGTCACGTTCTTGCCGAGCAGGTCGCCGGGGCCGATGTCGCCGCGGAGAGACAGCGCCGACAGCTCGAATTCCGACAGCCGCGCCACCTCTTCCTTCCCGCGCAGCGAGCGGAACAGCAGCGCATCGCCCAGCGGGGTCGTGAGCTCGATCATCCTGGCCATGGCCGCGCTCACGCGAACTCGAACGAGAAGTCGCCGTCCTGCACGCGCAGGGTCACGGCCCCCAGGGGCCGGCCCTCGACCATGCGCGTCAGGTACTCCCCGCTGATTCGCGGCAGGATGGTGTTGGTCAGGATCGCGTCGATCATGCGGCCGCCGCTCTCGACCTCCGTGCAGCGCGACACGACCAGCTTGACCACCTCGTCGTCGTAGCGGAACGGCGTCCGGTGCTGCTCGCCGATGCGCCGGCCGATGCGGTCGAGCTGCAGGCGCACGATGTCGCCCAGGATGCGGTCGGGCAGCGGGTAATACGGCACGACCACGAGGCGGCCGAGCAGGGCCGGCGGGAACACCTTGAGCAGCGGCTCGCGCACGGCCTTGGCGAGCGCCTCCGGGCCGGGCGCCAGCTCCGGGTCCTTGCACAGCGCGGCGATGCGGTCGGTGCCGACGTTCGACGTCAGCAGGATCACCGTGTTCTTGAAGTCGATGTGCCGGCCGTCGCTGTCCTCCATCCGGCCCTTGTCGAAGACCTGGAAGAAGATCTCGTGGACGTCGGCGTGAGCCTTCTCGACCTCGTCCAGCAGCACGACCGCGTACGGCCGCCGGCGCACCGCCTCGGTCAGCAGCCCGCCACGGTCGTAACCGACGTAGCCGGGAGGCGCGCCCTTCAGCGTGGAGACGGTGTGGGCCTCCTGGAACTCGCTCATGTTGATGGTGATGAGGTTGTCCTCGCCGCCGTAGAGCGCCTCGGCCAGGGCCAGCGCCGTCTCCGTCTTGCCGACGCCCGACGGGCCCACGAGCAGGAACACGCCGATCGGCTTGCTCGGGTTGTCGAGCTGGGCGCGCGAGGTCTGGATGCGCCGGGCGATCGTCTCGAGCCCCTGGCGCTGCCCGACCACCCGGGCGGCCAGGGTGTCGACCAGCTTCAGCACGGCCTCAATCTCGTTCTTGACCATCCGGCCCACCGGGATCCCGGTCCAGTCGGCGACCACGGAGGCCACGGCCTGGGCGTCGACGCTGGGCAGGATGAGCGGCGTCTCGCCCTGGGCTTCGGCCAGCTTCGCCTGCAGGCCGCGCAGCTCGGCCAGCCTCGCTTCGCGAAGCTCGGTCGCCTTGGCCTCGTCCGCGCCTGGACCGCCCGGCGTCGCACTGCCCGGCGTCGCGTCACCCGACCTGGTCTCGACGGTCGCGCCGTTCTCTTCCCGGAGGAGCCGCCGCAGCTCGAGGACCCGGTCGACCAGCTGGCGCTCGGCGGCCCAGCGCTCCTCGAGCCCGGCCAGGCGCTCCCGCTCCGCGCCGAGCTTCGCCTCCGCCTCCTTGCGCCGCGTGCCGGTCTCGAACCCCGTCGCCTCCTCGCGCGCGATGATGCCGAGCTCGGTCTCGAGCGCCTCGATGCGCCGGCGAGCGTCCTCGACCTCCGTCGGCGTGGCGTGCTGGC
>Ga0209382_10000538_pt1 | contig 62653 bp, 41 predicted proteins | sample SoiMetdeltSBSDD5_FD_187599 | JGI IMG/M metagenome (GOLD analysis project Ga0209382, IMG submission 187599) | Bulk soil microbial communities from a Populus tree surrounding site in Tennessee, USA - Soil MetaG P. deltoides SBSDD5 (SPAdes) (version 2) | ecosystem: Environmental > Terrestrial >...
CCCCCGAACCCCCGAACCCGCGAACCCGCGAACCCGCGAACCCGCGAACCCGCGAGCCCCCGAGCCCGCGAGCCCCCGAACCCGCGAACCGCGGCCGAGATCAGAAAAGCGCCCTTACCCCCAATTGAATTCGCCTCGGCGCCTGCGCCGACAGGATCTGTCCGAACGTCGGCGACCCGAGGAAGGCGTCAGGCAGATCGAGGTTCGTCGTGTTGAGGAGATTGAACACCTCGAACCTTCCCTGCAGGCGCACGCCGCCAAGCGGGATCAGCTTGATGATTGCGAGATTCAGGTTCTTGTAGCCGGGGCCGGCAAGGGTGTTCCGGCCCGAGTTGCCGAACGTGCCGAAGGCGGGCATCGAGAACGCGCTGGTGTCGAACCAGCGCGTCTCGGATCGATCTGATTCCGACAGCGACGGATCGCCGGTCACGTTCGGCCGGTCGTTGTAGCCGAAGCCGAGATTCGATCGTCCGGTGTTGCTGGCATCGATGTCGGGATGCACCGCGACGGTGAACGGCCGGCCGCTTTCGATGGTCGCGACCGCCTGCAGCTGCCAGTCGCTGACCCATTTGTTGGCGGTGAACGGCAGCACATACGAGAGGCTGGCGGCCAGCCGGTGACGGACATCGAAGCTCGAGCGACCTTCTTCTGCTTCGGGATGCCGGCTGTCCTGCGGGAAGTTCGGATCGCCCGCGCTCGTGAAGAACCCCGACGCGTCATCGGTGGACTTGCCGAAGGTATAGCTCACGAGCGCCGACAGGGCGTCTGCCATCTGCTGCCGGAACTTGACCTGCAAGGCGTTGTATTTCGATCGCGCGCGGGACTCGATCAGCGTGATGTCGGCATACAGCGGATTGGGCCGCAGGTTGGGCACCTGAGGACTGGGAGCCGGCTGGTTCAAGTCGCGCGCAGAGATCAGGTCATGGCCCCGCGATGCGACGTAGGCGACTTCGATTCCGCGCCCCCGGCCGATCTGATGTTGCACGCCGACGTTCCAGTGTTCGAGCCACGGTGTCTGGAGATCCGGCTGATACGCAGTCGCCGACTGGGGAATGAAGACCGGGAAGTTCGGCGGAAACGGGTTCTGCACCGTGAGCGGCGGCAGACCCGGGATCGGAAAGTAGACGTTCAGGTTGAAGTACGGCGGATTGAAGTACAGGCCCTCGGACGTCGCAAGCGCCCCCTGGTTGTAGTAGACGCCATAGCCGCCACGCACCACCCAGCGCTCCAGGTTATCGACTGTCCAGGCGAAACCCGCGCGCGGTCCAAAGTTGTTCCGGTCCGCGTCGTATCCGCCCCTCGGCACGTTGCCGCTGCCAACCGGCACCACCGTGCCGGTGGACAGATCGTAGAGATTGGCCCGGTCATCCTTGTCGGCGGGCGGGCTCATGTAGTCGTAGCGCAGCCCGAGCGAGAGCGTCAGGCGGCGCGCCGCGCGCCAGTCGTCGTGAGCGAAAAGACTGAAGCTGCTGGTCCGGAGATTCTGGGGATTGTCCAGCCGGGCCCCGCCGGTCAGGACCGGTAGCCCGACGAGCAGATCGGCGAGCGCGTTGCCCGTGTAGCCCCGTTGAATGAACGTCAGAAATCCGCGGGCCTGGACGTCGCGGTAAGCCGACTGATGAATCCCGTACCACTCGACGCCCGCCTTGAAGAGGTGCGCCCCAAATGCTGCGGTGGCGGTCTCACTGATCTGGAAGGTGTCGGAGGTGCTCTCCTGCGGATTGTTGTATTCGTGGCCGATCGGCGAAAACCCGGCAATCGATATGAGGCTGAGACCGGCGTCACGGGGGTTGGTCGACAGTGTGGGCAGGCCGACCGACGCGTTGGTCACGCTCGTGTCCTCGGGGAACACACCGATGTGCACGCGGTTGTAGCCGAACCTCAGGTCGTTGACGTACCGCGAGGACGACTGCGTCGCGCTCAGCGCGAGGTTCTGTCCACGGCGCGCGACGTCATTGCCGAACCCCGGAACGGCCGCGAAGCCGGTGCCCGCGAACGGCTCGATCAGGCCGCGGTCCGACAGGCTGTACCGCGCGGTCACTCGAATGGTTCCGGTCAGCTGGTGCTCGACCTTGCCGTCGAACTGGTGGATGTCGTCGCGCTGCACCGGCGAGGAGACGTAGTTCGCGAACGGTGTGCTGCGGTTCGGAAGCGGGTAGAGGTTGGCGATCGCCGCACCGGCAGGGTTGATGAAGAACGGCGGGAGTTGACCGCCGGGCAACGGCTGGCCGCTGGTCGGGTCGATCGGCCGCGGGAACAGTGATTGCGCGAAGTTGCCGGCCCGTTCCTGCGCCGTCGGCACGTTGGTGACGCGTGTCAGCCCCTCCCGCAGCCGGGTCCGTTCGTAGTCGGCAAAGAAGAAGGTTCGATCCTTGGCGAGCGGTCCGCCGAGCGAGCCGCCGAACTGATGCCGATCGTAATCGGGTTCCGGCTCTCCGTCGGGTGCGAAGTGATTGCGGGCGGCGAGTCCCTGGGTGCGGAAGAACTCGTAAGCGGAGCCGGCCAGCGTGTTGGAGCCCGATCGCGTCAGCACGTTCACCTGGCCGGCTGCGTTCCGGCCGAACGACGCGTCGTAGGTGGAGCTCACCACCTCGAATTCGCGGATGCCGTCGACTGGCGGTCGAACCGAGGGCGTGTTCAGCTTCGGATCGATGTTGTAGACACCGTCGAGCACGAAGTTGTTGAAGTCCTCGCGGGCGCCATTGGTGCTGAACGCGAAGTCTCCACGTACCGAGCTCGCAGACCCCTGCGGCGCGGGCACGGTGCCAGGCGTCAGGAGCGACAGCTCCAGGAAGTTGCGGCCGTCGAGCGGCAGGTTCTCGACGAGGTCCCGACCGATCAGGGTCGCCAGCGCAGGCGAGTTCCGTTCGAACAGAGGCACCTCCGAATCGACGCCACCGGTCGTCACGGTGGCAGTCGTCGTGACGACCAGCTCCGGTTCGAGCCACAACTCCTGGCCGACAGCGACTTCAGCGCGGTGCCGAAAGATCGTGAAGCCCGGATGCCGGGCTTCGATCGAATATGGTCCGGCGGGCAACTCGGGAAATGCGAAGTATCCCCGGCGATCGCTCACGGTCTGCCGCGACTCGTTGGTCTCTTCGCGGAGGATCCTGATCTCGACGCCAGGCAGCCGCGCGCCTGTCTGATCGACGATCACCCCGCGAACCGTCGCGCGCGGGGTCTGGGCCCACACGCCGGCGTCGGTCAGGAGGGTGAAGACGAAGAGAAGGGTGCGGATGGTGGCTGAGGTTGGACCGAGAGGTCTGGACACCTCCCGATCTTAGTCGTTGGCAGGCCTAAAGGCCTGCGCTACGGCAGCGTGACGCACCGCGCTGCTGCCTGTACAACGCTCCCGTAGCGCAGGCCTTTAGGCCTGCGGTTGTCGTTATTGAGTCCCCCGTCCTCGTCCGCCGGTCGGCGCCGGGAGTGGTTTCCGCGGGAGCTTCTCGTCGCGGTTCGCCGCCTGGTAGGCGAAGGCCGCGACGATCACCGCGTTCTTGCGCATGTCCTCCTCCTGGATCCGCTCGTAGCTGTCCATGTTGGAGTGATGCGTGCGCGTGTCGTACTCCACGTCGTCCTGGATGAACTGGAATCCCGGCAGGCCCACGCGATCGAACGACTGGTGGTCGGTCCCGCCGGTGTCGCGGATCGCGAGCGTGGTCATGCCGAGGTTGTTGAACGGCTTCATCCACGCGGCGAAGATCGGGCCGACGGGCTCATTGCCCTGCAGATACACGCCGCGGATCGCTCCGGTGCCGTTGTCCACGTTGAAGTAGCCACCGAACTTCGCGTGACCGGGCTTCAGGACCATGTCGGCGACGTTCGCGAAGTGCGCGGTGACGTACTCGCGCGATCCGATCAGCCCCTGTTCTTCGCCTCCCCAGAGACCGACGCGCACCGTCCGCCGCAGCTTGAGCCCGGACTGCTTGAGGATCCGCATCGCTTCCATCATCACCGCCGACCCCGACGCGTTGTCGGTCGCGCCGGTGGCGCCGTGCCACGAATCGAAGTGCGCCCCCAGCATCACGAGCTCGTCCGCCTTGTCGGTCCCGGGAATCTCCGCGACCACGTTGAACGATGCGGTGTCTGCATCGTGAAACGTGTTCCTGATGTCGAGATCGATCTTGACCGGCATGTCCTTCTGCAGGGTCCGGACGACGCGTCCGTAGTGCTCGACGGCGATGACGATCGCGGGGAGACCGGTGGCGGCATTCGGCTGCCGGTTGGCGGCCGAGGCCCCCTGGACGAACAGCGTGCCGCCGTCACCGCGGGTCCCGGTCGTGACCGTTGCGATGGCGCCTTCCTCCTTGAGGAATTGGGCAAGCCGCTGCGCGAAGGGCAGAGGACCGCCGCGTCCGCCACGTCCGCCGAATCGCCCGCTTCGCGGCGCGGCATCGGTCTCTCGCGTCAATTCGTCGAGCTGTGCGTCGTTGTACCGCGACGACGGCGGCGTCCAGAGCGCGGGCACCGCACGCAGCGCCTGCGTGAAGACGATCTTGCCTTGCAGCTTTCCCTTGAACCGCGCGAGCTCCTCTTCGTTCGTGATCGGCGCGAACACCGCGTCGGCCGACACCGGACCATTGGTGCCCGGGGTCCACGCCGTCGCCATGCCAATCACCGGGAAGCTGCCGCCCGGCGTGGTCGCCGTCATCGAGAACCGCTCGTTGGACCAGCCGCGCCCGAACGGAAACGGCTCGAGCTTCACGTTGCTCAGGCCCCAGGACGTCATCTCCTTGACCGCCCAGTCGCCGGCCTTGCGGAATCCCGGCGAGTTCGTCAGCCGCGGACCGTACACGTCGGTCAGCCAGCTGAGGATCTCCATTACCTTCGACCGCTGGAATCCTTCATCCTTGATCTTGTAGATGGCGTCGTAGTCGACACGCTCGGCCGGCGCCTGTTGTGCCGAGACCGGCACGAGCGCGAGGCAGGCCACAACCGCTGCCGCTCCCAGCCACGGCCGATGGCTCGATCGGAATCTCATCGTCCTCTCTCCTCGAAGATTGCAAAAGATCAAAGGATACCGCGGGCCGTAGTGCACCGTCCGGAGTTGCCGTCGCTTATTGGCTAGCAGGAGGGCCAGGAGATCCGGAGGCGTCTTTTTCAAAACCAAGGAGGCTCCTGAACTCGTGGCCCTCCTGTTGACCTACCGACCCTCGTATCTCCCACTCAGCTCTGGGACGCTACAAGTTGGTCGAACCGCTGCGGATCCCGGACCCCGGACCCCGGATCCCGAAACTTACAAATCCGCATTCGGCCGCACAGCCCTGTAAACGTGTCCGTTCCCGCTGCACAGCCGACTGAGCGATAACAGCCTTGTGATCGTGTGCGAAATTCGCATGTGCGGCGGCGTCGCGCGTTGGTCTGAGGGTTGCACAGCGGCAGGCAAGGTTCTCCACGAGATGACGCCCGCCACCTTCCCTCTCGATCGCACCGACACTCCGATCTTCACCGATGGTCTCGGTGAGCGCGTCCTGGCCGCTGACGCCACCACCGGCGAACTGCTGCAGGTGCTGCGGCTGCGACCGGAGCTGACCGCGGTCCCCTCGTTCGAGTTCGCGCTGCGCGAGCGGACCGCGCGGCTGATGAACTTCCGGCACGCGTACTACGCGCGTGTGCGGCGCGTCGACCGCCTTCCCGGTGGCGGGGGCCTGGCGATCGTGTTCGATCACGTCGAGGGCACCCGGCTGTCGGAGGTCCTCAAGGTCGCGCATCAGCGCGGGTTGCAGCTGGACACCAACGCGGCGCTCTGCCTGATTCGCCAGCTGGTGCCGGCCGTCTCGCTGTTGCACGAAAATGCGCGTGACGCGTCACATGGACTGATCGCGCCGGAGCGCCTCGTGGTCACCCCGCACGCGCGGCTGGTGATCGTGGAGCACGTGCTCGGATCCGGGATTGAACAGCTGCAGTTCCCGCGCGAACGTCTCTGGCATGAATTCCGGATCGCGATCCCGTCGTCGGCGGGCCTGGCGCGGTTCGATCATCGTGCCGACGTCAACGGGATCGGCATCACCGCGCTGTCGCTGATCCTCGGCCGGCCGCTGACCGCGGAAGAAGTTCCGCATGCAGTACCGCAACTCCTGATGCATGCGCGCGAGCGCACCGCCATGGGCGAGGAACGGCCGCTCTCGAACGCGTTCCGGAACTGGCTCGGACGGACGCTGCAGCTCGACGTTCGACGGGCGTTCGCGTCTGCTCCGGAGGCGCTGGCGGCTCTCGAGGAGACGCTCGCGAGCGACGGGTCGTATGTCGCCGCGCCGGTCGCCCTCGAGAACTTCCTGGCGCAATACCAGGCAGCCCTGATCGCGCCGCCGTCACCGGCCGCACCGGTTCCTCTTGCGATCGTGCCGCCGCCGGCCTTCGTACCGGCCGTTCGCAATACCGGTACGGCACCGCCCGTCGAACTGCCCGACCCGTTCTCGAGAACGTCGCCGGTTCTGCCGCCTCCGTTTGCCGCCGCACCGGCCGCGCCGGCGCCGGTCGTTTCCAAACCGATCGCCGCGGCGCCGGTTGCCTCGGCACCTGCGGTGCCGACAGCGCCGCCACTGGTGCCGCCCGCGCCACCGGTCTCGTTCGCGCCAGTTCCCGTGGGTACGGCCCGCGCCTTCGACCCCGTCGCTTCCCCCACGACGCGAGCCGTTGACGCGCCGCCTCCGGCATCTGTTTCGACGTCCGTTCCGACGCTCGCGGAATTGATCTCGCTCGAGGACCTCGCGCCGCAGATTCCCGGCACCCCCCGGGCCCGTGATTTGCCCGATCCGCCGGCCCAGGAGAGTCTCCGCAAAAATGCGCCGGCCCCGCGAGCGGCGTTCGACGACGCGCCCGACTTCGACGCGCTGTCTCCGTTTTCGTCGCTGGACGACTCGTTGTCCGGCACCCCGCCGGCGGGAAGCTTCGAGGAGCCCGAGCCGGCGCCATTTCCCGCCGCGGCTACGGTTCCGGTGAAGCCCGGGAAGCGTGGTGGCGCCCGCATCAAGGTGATCGCGGCGATCGCCGTATTAGCGGTTCTGATCGGTGGCGGTGTTTACGCGTCGCGGTTCTACGGTGGAAGTGCGGTTCCCGAGATGGGGACGCTCAACGTGCAATCGAGTCCCGCCGGCGTCGAGGTGTTCGTGGACGGCGTCAGCCGCGGCATGACCCCGGCACAGGTGTCGGTCGCCGCCGGATCGCACATCCTCGAACTTCGCGGCCGTGGCGTGCCGCGCGTGATTCCGCTTCAGGTGCCGGCCGGCGGCCAGATTTCGCAATACCTGGAATTCGCCGACACGCCGACGACCGGCATGCTGGTCGTCCACTCGCAGCCTCAGGGTGCGAACGTGACGGTCGACGGTACGCCGCGCGGCGTGACGCCGATCACGATTGAAGGGCTGTCGGGCGGCGATCACGAAGTCGTGCTGCAGAGCGGTGCGGCCACGTCACGGCACACCGTGAAGGTGCTTGCGGGAACGACCGCGTCGCTCGTCGCGCCAGCCCTGGCGCCGGAGGCGCCGCCGGCGGCCGAGGGGCCGGTGTCCGGATGGATCAGCGTGAAAGCACCGTTCCTCATCGAGATCCGCGAAGACGGGAATCTGATCGGGACCACCGAAACCGCACGCCTGATGCTCGCGTCGGGCAGGCACGAGCTGCAGTTCGTGAATTCATCGCTCGGGTACAGCCAGACGCGGATCGTCCAGGTGGTGCCCGGCAAGGTTGCGTCGGTGTCCATCGAGCTGCCGCAGGGCATCGTGAACCTGAACGCGTCGCCCTGGGCCGAGGTCTGGATCGATGGCCGCCGCGTCGGCGAGACACCGATCGGCAACCTGGCAGTACCGATCGGGCCGCACGAGATCGTTTTCCGTCACCCCGAGTTCGGCGAGAAGAAGCAGGCCGTGTCGGTGACCACCGGCGCGCCGGTGCGGGTCAGCGTCTCGATGAAATGAACCGTCCGGAAACTCCACACGACAGGGTCATGCCATGAGCAAGGTGGGAGTTGCAGCGTTCGTCGTGGCGATGGGTCTGGCACTGCCGGCCGCCGCACAGCTCGACGGTCCGGTCGGCCCGGGGCCGCAGGGGCCGCTGAATACCGCAAAGGATCTGTACGCGTCAGCGCGATACGACGAAGCGCTGAGCATGCTCAACGGGCTGCGACTCGGCGAAGCCGTGGATCGCCGGACGGTCGAGCAGTACCGCTCGCTCTGCCTGCTGGCGCTCGGACGTGCCTCCGAAGCAGAGAGCGCGATCGCCAACGTCGTCAAGGAAGATCCCATCTACCGCCCCGGTGAGTCGGAATCGCCCCGGGTCCGCGCCACGTTCAGCGAGGTACGAAAGCGGTTACTGCCGGAAATCACGACCGCCCGGTATCAGGTTGCCAAGCAAACCTACGATCGGCGTGACTGGGCCGCGGCCGAGGCGCAGTTCCGGCTGGTGCTCGCGTTGATCGACGATCCCGACAACGGCGGCCGGCTCAGCGATCTGCGGGTGCTCACGACGGGATTTTTGGAGCTCAGCGTGCGCGCGGCGGCTCCTCCGCCCCCACCGGTCGAGCCCAGGCCAGCCGCACCAGCTTCGGTCGCGCCCTCACCTGCGGCCCGACCAGTCGGACCGGTGCCCGGGAAGATCTACACCGCCGACGATCAACAGGTCACACCACCGGTCGTGGTGCGTCAGGACATTCCACGGATTCCCCAGGCGACGATTGCCATGGCTCGTTCGCGAGGCCTGGTCGACGTCGTCATCGACGAGCTGGGCCGCGTTGTCGGGCTGACGATCCGGACCTCGATTCATCCGACGTACGACGTACAGCTTCTGACGGCTGCAAAGGACTGGAAATACAAACCGGCGACGCTCGACGGGCAGCCCGTCAAGTATCGGCGCCTCATCTCGATCAACGTCCAGCGCTGAGCAAATTGCTGGCGTAGAGGTGGAATCGTTCACACCTCGTATGCTCCGGCTGTGTAATTTCGTGGAACCTCTGCCCACCCGAGTGCTCAGCCGTTACCGAGGCTGAGACGTATCTCTTTCGTTCCATGAGATTTTTCGGCGTGCTTCGTGCGCGAACCCTGGCTGGCAGGGATGTCGCACTGCTGCACGCTGATGCACAGACCAAACGCTCCCATCGCGCTGGCTGATCTGTCAGCGGCAGGGGTTCAGCTACGGCCGTTCGAGGCCGTCACCATCGTTCGCGAAGTGCTGTTGCTGGTAGCGCGCGGCGATGTCGCGGGCGTGCCATCCGCCCATGTCATCAGGTTGTCCAGCGCGGGCGTGGTGTCGGTCGAAGGGCCGGTCGGCGCCGGCGGCCGTAATGTGATGCGCGCGGCGCAGCTGCTGGATGCGCTTCTCCCGGTTTCGGATTTGGGGAAGGACTTCAGGGTGCCCGGCGGTCTGAAGCTCGTCATCGCGCGAGCCCTCGGGACGCTGGATCTGCCGGCATTCCCTTCGCTCGATTCATTTGCCGACGCCCTCGGCCGCTTCGCCGCGACCGACCCGGCCGCCGCGATCACCAACATCTTCACGTCGTGGAGTGACCTGGTCGGTGCGCTCCCGCGGCAGGCGGTGGAAGTCGAGGTCGAGCCTCTTCCGGCTGCACAGGTGCAGCCTTTCGTTTCTTCGCGTACGCAGGACGTTCAGGCACACCTCTCCCATGAACCGCTGACCGTTTCCGATATCCGGCGTGCACGCCGCGCCACCGGGCTTCCGCTCGCGGCGGTCTCGGAGCGCAGCCATATTCCGATCGGGATGTTACGCCAGCTGGAGTGGGGGTACTTCATCAACTGGCCTACCGGAAATTACGGGCGTACCCAGCTGGTGCGGTATGCCCGAGCGGCGGGGCTCGACGAGCAGCTGGTTGTCGGAACGCTCCTGCCAATGATCGACGTGACCGAGCGCCCGGCGGTTGTGCCTGCTCGTCCGGCGGCCTCGACTTCGATGATCGTTGCGCCCGACCCCGGGATTGCAGCGCCGGTGGTTCAGGCACCGCCGCCAGCCAGCGCCGTGCCGCCGCCGGCGCCTCCCTCGCCGCCCACCGTTGTTATTGACCTGGGAACCGATCCGGAGCCCGCAGGTGCGCACGTACTGCGCCGAACCGTCGTCAGTGCCCACTCGGGACGCGGCCGTCGTGCTGCCGTGCTGGCGGCGCTCGCGATCCCGGCGCTGCTCGCCATCGGCCTGTTGCCGCTGTGGTGGGCCCAGTCGTCTACGATTTCGATCTCGGATCTCCCGAGATTGGTGTCGAGCATCCCGTCCGGACGTCCCGCATCAACCTCGGGGCCAACGGAGGCGACCCCGAAGGGCAGCGAGCCCGTGGGTACTGCTTCGACGCCGCAGCCCGCGGCACCAGTACCTGTTCCGAACGAGACGCCCACACCAACAGCCGTTGCACCGCGGCCGCCTGACGCGGTGGCAGGCACCCGGAGCGCGGAATACACCCTCACGTCCGATCGCGCCTTCTCGCCGTCGGCCGCGTACGCCGGGACGGCGGTGTTCTTCGATCCCAAGGCTTCCGACGGTCCATCCCCGATTCGGGGAGATCGAGACGAAGGCTCAGTTTTGCGGGTCACGCGGATCGTGGACGACGCCGCGAACAACCTGCACGTACGGCCCTCGCCCGACGGCAGCCGGATCGCGTTCGACTCGGACCGTGACGGCATGCGTGGCGTTTACGTTGCCGACGCCGACGGTCAACACGTGCGCCGTGTGAGCGGCGGCGGCTGGGCGGCGTTGCCGAGCTGGTCCCCGGACGGCGGCACTCTCGCCTTCGTGCGCGCCGAACCGGCGACGCCGAACGTCTGGAACCTGTGGACACTCGCGCTCTCGAACGGCGACACCCAACAAGTCACGCAGCACAAGGCCGGCCAGCCGTGGGGAGGCTCGTGGTTCCCAGATGGCCGGCGGATCGCTTATAGCCGCGAGGCTCGCCTGGTGATTCACGACCTGCAGAACGGCACCGAGCGTGTCTTCGAGACGCCCATCACCGGACGCCGGCTGAAGATGCCCGCGGTGTCACCGGACGGCCGGCGCGTTGCCTTCCAGGTCGATCGAGCCGGCACCTGGCTGCTCGAACTTCCGAAGGGATCGATGCGCCGGATTCTCGAGGATACGACCGCGGAGGAATACACGTGGTCACCGGACGGCCGGCGCCTCGCGTATCACAGCGTGCGGTCCGACGCGTGGGGTGTGTGGGTGATGGCCCCGAGATAACGCGGCTCGTCGCGGGGTTCGCGGTTCGCGCAACTATTACGATCCTGAGATCCTGTGAACGCGCGAACTCGTTTGTGGCGAGTTATGGCGGTTTTCCCCAATTGTTCGCCCTTCGAAGCCGAGAAAAATCCATGAAATAGCGCGGCCTCAGCCCGCCCCCCCGCTTACGATTCCGCGAGTCCTGTTACACTGCTGAGACTTGATGGTCAGCAGAGTCCTGGGGATCGCCTTGTCGGCCGGTCTGGTGGCTGGCTGTGCCTCGCCGCCCGAGAAGCCGGCGCCGCACCGTGCGGCGGTCGAAGTGCTGCTCAAGGCGGAATCGGCCGTCATCGAATCGCGCGTGCCGCGTCACGCCACGCTCGACAGCCTGCTTCGGCAGCATCAGCTGTCCACCGATCTCGTGAACGCCGCCGTTCAGTCGGCCAGGTCGGTGTTCAACCCGCGGCGGCTGCGCGCCGATCGTCCTTACCGCCTGGTCCTGTCGTTCGACGGTTTTCTCCGCGAGTTCGAGTACGAGATCGACACCGACAAGTTCCTGCGGATCATCAATCGTGATCGCGCGCGGCCGGACGTCCTGGATGCCGAGGTGGTGCCGTTCGAGAAGGAGTCGAACGTCGTGGCCATTCGCGGCGACATCGACGCCGAGCATTCCTCGCTGATCGCCGCGATGGGCGAGACCGGCGAAAACATCCAGCTCGCGATGGCGCTCGCCGACATCTTTGGCGGCCAGATCGACTTCAACAGCGATCTCAAACAGGGCGACACGTTCGAGCTGCTGTTCGAGAAGTCGACCCGGGAAGGGCAGTTCGCCGGGTACGGCAACATCCTCGCCGCGACGTTCGTCGCCGACGGCAAGCGGCATCAGGCCATCCGCTGGGAGAATCCGGACACCGGCAAGGCGGCCTATTACGATGCAGAGGGGCGATCCCTGAAGCGGTTCTTCCTGGCGTCACCCCTGAAGTTCGAGCCCCGGGTCACGTCGAGGTTCTCCCGCCAGCGGCTGCACCCGGTCTATCACACGATGCGCGCGCATCTCGGCGTGGACTATGCTGCGCCGCATGGCGCGGCAGTCGTGGCCGTCGCGTCCGGCACCGTGGTTTCTGCGGGCTGGGCCGGCCAGGGCGGCAACCAGGTGCGCATTCTCCACGATCGCGGCGTCGAGACCTACTACCTCCACCTGTCGTCGTTCGCTCCGGGTATCCGCGCCGGCGCGTCGGTCGATCAGAACCAGATCATCGGCCGCGTCGGATCGACCGGGGCCGCGACCGGACCGCACCTCGATTTCCGGCTCCGGAGGAATGGCGTGTTCGTCGATCCGGTGTCGGAGCGCCGCCGCCAGCCGCCCGGCGACCCGATTCAACCAGCGCACCGTTCCGCATTCCTCGCGGCGCGTGATGACATGCTGAGGCAGATTGAAGTCACCGTGCTCGCTCAGACCCGCCTTCGCGCTACGCGCTCCGGCGAGGCAGGCTCCGACGCCGTCGGAGACGAGCAGTAGCTTCCGGGCAATTGAGTTTCCCCTAGTCAGGAGAGCTCCGCTCCACCCCCGACGAGTAATCGGACCGGACACGAGCCTGTCTCGCCGAAGCGCGCAGCGCGAAGGAGGAGCGTTAAAATACCCGGATGGCTTCCATCCATCCGTTCCGGGCATTGCGGCCTACGCCCGAGAACGCCGCCGCCGTTTCCTCAGTTCCCTACGACGTCGTCAACACCGAAGAAGCGCGCGAGCTCGCCGACGGCAACCCGCTGAGCTTTCTTCATGTCAGCCGCTCGGAAATCGACCTTCCGCCGCACATCGATCCGTATTCGAGCGGCGTCTATGCCAGGGCCCGCAGGAATTTCGATGCGCTCCGGCAGGCGGCGCCACTTGTCGTCGACGAACAACCCACGCTCTACTTTTATCGCCTGCGGATGGGCAGTCATGAACAGACGGGTGTCGCGGGCTGCTTTTCCGTGGACGAGTACGAGCAGGACGTCATCCGCAAGCACGAGCGCACGCGGCGCGACAAGGAAGACGATCGGACGCGGCACATGATCGAGCTGCGGGCGCAGACCGGCGTCGTGTTCCTCACCTACAAGGCCACCGGCGCGCTCGACGCGATCGCGCGCCGTGTGACCGCGCGCCCGCCGTTGTTCGATTTCGTCGCGCCGGATGACGTTCATCACACCATCTGGGCGGCCGATGCCGGCGAGACCCGCGAGCTGGTCGAGGAGTTCGCGCGCGTGCCTGCCTTGTATATCGCCGACGGCCACCACCGGGCTGCCAGCGCGGCTCGCACGCGGTCGGAGCTGCAGGCGCAGGGCAATGGAGAGGAAGCCGGCAAGTTCATTGGAGTGGCCTTTCCGGACAGCCAGGTGCAGATCCTTTCGTACAACCGCACCGTGCGCGACCTGGCGGGACGGACGCCGCAGCAGTTTCTCGCGGAGTTGCGCCAGCAGTTCCGGGTGACCGACGGTCCGGCGCGTCCGCGGCACAAGGGAGAGGTCGGCATGTATCTCGACCACCAGTGGTACAGCATCGATCTCGCCGGCGCACCCTCCGGGGACGGATCGCGCGCGAGTGGCCTCGACGTGGCCCTGCTGCAGCATCACGTGCTCGAGAAGCTGCTGAAGATCGGCGACATCCGCACCGACAAGCGCATCGATTTCGTCGGCGGCGCCCGCGGCAGCGGCGCGCTCGAGCAGGCCGTCAACTCCGGAAGGGCCGCGGTGGCGTTCTCGATGTTTCCCGTGACCGTCGCCGACCTGATCGCGATCAGCGACGACGGCGGGATCATGCCGCCGAAGTCGACATGGTTCGAGCCGAAGCTGAGAGATGGGTTGTTGATTCATGAGATTTGAGTGTTCAGTTGCCAGTTGCCAGTTGGAACTGATCCTCGTTAGTTCAACTGACTACTGGAAACTGGAAACTGGAAACTGGCAACTGGAAACTGACATCGAAGGCTGAAAACTGATATCGAAGGAATGAAGATCCTCATCGCCGACAAGTTCGAGCAATCCGGCACCGATGGATTGAGGGCGGCCGGATGCGAGGTCGTGAGCGATCCCGATCTGAACGACGATGCCCTTCGTGATGCCATTGCGGCGACCGGGGCTGACGTGCTGGTAGTCCGCGGGACGAAGGTCACCTCGGCGATGCTGGACGCCGGGCGGTTGTCGCTCATCGTCCGCGCCGGCGCCGGATACAACACGATTGACGTGCCGGCTGCGTCGAAGCGCGGCATCTACGTGTCGAACTGCCCCGGCAAGAACGCGATCGCTGTCGCGGAGCTCGCCTTTGCCCTGATGCTCGCGCTCGACCGCCGCGTGCCCGACAACGTGGCCGAGCTCCGCGCCGGCAAGTGGAACAAGAAGGAATTCTCGAAGGCCCGGGGTCTGTTCGGGAAGACGCTCGGCCTGCTCGGCGTCGGGAATATCGGACAGGAGATGATTCGCCGCGCCGGCGGCTTCGGATTGAACGTCGTCATCTGGAGCCGGCGTTTCGCCGGGCAGCGCCGTCCGCTGGCCGATCACGAGGCACGGGAGCTTGGTGTCGAGAGTGCCCTGCGTCAGGTCGCGATCGAGATCGAGCCCACGCCGACCGACGTCGCGGCTCGCGCCGATATCCTGAGCCTGCACCTGGCGCTCGGTCCCGAGACGAGAGGCCTCGTGAACGCCGGCGTGCTCGGCAGGTTGAAACCGGGCGCGATCCTCATCAACACCGCGCGCGGCGAGGTGGTTGACGAGGCCGCGATCGCCTCCGCGGTGCGCGAGCGCGGGCTGCGCGTCGGCCTCGACGTGTTCGCGCAGGAGCCGGCCGGAGCGACCGGTGAGTTCGTCGGCGAGCTGGCGTCCTTGCCGGGCGTGTACGGGACGCATCACATCGGGGCGTCCACCGAGCAGGCGCAGGAAGCGATCGCGGCCGAGACGGTCCGGATCATCCGCACCTTCAAGGAGACCGGCCGCGTGCCGAACGTGGTCAACCTGGCCAAGCGCACGCCGGCCACGCACATGCTGGTGGTTCGCCACCGCGATCGGCCGGGCGTCCTCGCGCACGTGTTCGATCGCTTGCGCAGCGCGAACCTGAACGTGCAAGAGACCCAGAACATCGTGTTCGACGGCGCCGAGGCCGCCGTGGCGCGCATCAACCTCGACGGCGAGCCGTCGAGCGGAGTCTGCGCACAGATCAAGAGCGGCAACGAGAACGTGCTCGATCTGCAGGTGGTGAGACTTCCGGCCAAGGCCGGAAGCTCGTAGACTCAGAGGAGCCTGCCGCGCCGAAGCGCGAAGCGCGAAGGCGGGTCGCTTCCGCCTTCAGGCGGAAGATCGGAGTTTTCAGCAAGGAAAGGTAGACATGGCGACGACAACGGCAACCCGCATTCATAACTTCTCTGCCGGTCCGGCGGTGCTTCCGGTCAAGGTGCTCGAACAGGTGCAACGGGATCTGCTCTCGCTGCCGGGTGTCGGCATGTCGGTGCTGGAGATCAGCCATCGATCCGCAGCCTTCGACGAGATCATCGAGGGCTGTGAGGCCGATCTTCGCAAGCTGGCGAACATCCCCGGCAACTACAAGGTCCTGTTCCTGCAGGGCGGCGCCAGCCTCCAGTTCTCGATGGTGCCGATGAACCTGCTGCCGGCCGGTGGCTCGGCCGACTACATCGTGACTGGCGTGTGGGCCGAGAAGGCGGTCAAGGAGGCGAAACGGGTCGGCACCGTGAAGGTCGCCGGATCCACCGCGGCCGAGAAGTTCACGCGCGTGCCCCGGCAGGACGAGCTGACGCTCGATCCGAATGCCGCCTACGTCCACCTCACGACCAACAACACGATTTACGGCACCCAGTGGCGCGAGATCCCGGACACCGGAAACGTACCGCTCGTCGCTGATACGTCATCCGACATGTATAGCCGTCCGATCGACGTGTCGAAGTACGGGCTGATTTACGCGGGGGCGCAGAAGAATCTGGCGCCTGCCGGCCTGACGCTGGTCATCGTCCGCGAAGACCTGCTCGCGCGCACACCGGCAACGCTGCCGACGATGCTGCAGTATCCGGTGCACGTCGAGAACAAGTCCATGTACAACACGCCTCCGGTGTTCCCGATTTACGTGATGCGCCTGGTGCTGGGGTGGCTGCTGGAGCAGGGCGGCCTCGAGGGCGTCGAACAGGTCAACGAGCGCAAGGCGCGGAAGATCTATGCGGAAATCGACCGGTCCGGCTTCTACCGCGGCCACGCGACGCCCGACAGCCGCTCTCGCATGAACATCACCTTCCGGCTGCCCAGCGAGGAGCTGGAGAAGAAATTCGCGAAGGACGCGACGGCGGCGGGTCTCGACGGCCTCAAGGGACACCGGTCGGTGGGGGGGATGCGGGCGTCGGTTTACAACGCGTTCCCCGAGCCGGGCGTCGATGCGCTCGTGCAGTTCATGCAGGAATTCGAGCGAAAGAACGGATAAGAGCAACTCCCAACGATCCAACTCCCAACTCCCAAGGAGAGCCGCTCGGACGCCGGGCTGAAAGCGCGCCAACAAGCTCGTGGTTACGGTTTTCACTCGGCTGTTTCGATTCTGTCGCCTTGGGTGTTGGAGGTTGGGAGTTGGGAGTTAGCCGGCGGCCGAGAGGCCGCCGGCTGGGTACAGAAGTCTTACAAACGGCCGCCGCGCGACCTGTTAATTTGATGTAAATGACAGCGCGCGCGGACGTCCGTCCCGAGTATTCGTACTCCACAATCAATTGGGTCACCGCGGTCTTCATGGTGCTTTTCCATGTCGCCGCGATTGCCGCGTTCTGGTTCTTCTCGTGGACCAACGTGATCACGGCCCTCGTGCTCCACTGGTTCGCGGTGGGATTCGGCATCAGCCTGGGCTATCACCGGCTGCATACCCATCGTGGCTACAAGACGTCCAAGACGTTCGAGTATTTCCTGGCCCTGTGCGGGACGCTCACGCTCGAGGGTGGCCCGATTTTCTGGGTCTCGACCCACCGTGTTCATCATCAGAACTCGGATCAGGAGGGCGACCCGCACACGCCGCACGATGGCGGGTTCTGGGCGCATATGGGCTGGATCCTCTTCGGGGATACCTACCATAACAACACCGCCCTCATGTCGAAGTACGCGCCCGACCTGGCAAAGGATCCGTTCTACCGCTGGCTCAACACCTATCACTACGTTCCGCTCACGGTGCTCGGCCTGATCCTGCTGTCGGCTGGCGGGTGGGGCATGGTGCTGTGGGGCATCGGGTTGCGCGTCGTGTTCGGTCTCCATGCGACCTGGCTCGTCAACTCCGCCACCCACATGTGGGGCAGCCGGCGCTTCAACACGAGAGACGACTCCCGCAACAGCTGGTGGGTCGCCCTTCTGACGTTCGGCGAGGGCTGGCACAACAACCACCACGCCCACCCGGTCTCGGCGCGTCACGGCCTGGCCTGGTACGAGTTTGACATCAGCTGGATCACCCTCAAGATACTCGCCGCGGTTGGCCTGGTGCGCGACCTGAAGGTCGCGAAGGTCCGGGACGAGCAGCTCGCCGAGGCGGCGTAGGGGATCTTCCGCCTAAAGGCGGAAGCCACGAAAGTTCGAAGAGAGTCCTCCGGTAGCTTCCGCCTTGAGGCGGAAGATCCTCTATCCTGTCTCCATGATCAGCGGCCGGCGAAGGTCGGTCATCTTCTTCACGGTCCTGGGCGTCAGCCTGGTCGCCCTGGCGGTTGCGCTCAACGTCAGCTGGATCGTCCTCAACTGGCGTGAGGGACTGCTCGCCGTTCTCGGCGTCATCTTCTTCTTGCTCATCATCGCGGGCATGGTGCTGAACACCATCTTCCTGGTCCGCGAAATCCGGCGGAACGAGCAGCACGACTCGTTCATCAACGCCGTGACCCACGAGCTCAAGACCCCGGTCGCGTCGATCCGGCTGTACCTGCAGACGCTCCAGACCCGTGAGCTCGACGATGCCAGGCGGCGCGAGTTCTACCGGATCATGCTGGAGGACAGTGATCGGCTGCTGCACACCATCGAGCAGGTTCTTCGGGCCGGCAGCGTCGCATCGTGGCCCCGGCTTGGCCGTTCGGCGCGGACCCGAATCAACCTGGCCGAACTGGTTGGCGAGTGCGTGGAGCTGGCGCGCACGCGCTTCAGGCTGGATGCCGACGCACTCGGCTATGAGCAGCGGCTCGAGACGGGGCGGTCTCATGTCACCGGCGATCCGGAGGAGCTCAAGACCGCGGTCTGGAACCTGATCGACAACGCGATCAAGTACTCGCCCACGCCTCCGCGGATCCAGGTGGTGATCGAGGAGACGCCGGAGCAGCGGCTCGCCGTGCGCGTGCTCGACAACGGCGTTGGAATCTCGCCGGCCGAACTCAAGCGCGTGTTCCGCCGCTTCTATCGCATTCCCACGGCTGTCGCCGTGCGCACGCGCGGCAGCACCGGCCTCGGCCTGTTCATCGTGCGCTCGGTCGCACGGCGTCACGGCGGCAAGGCGTTCGCCCAGAGCGAGGGGACCGGCCACGGCAGCACCTTCACGCTCCTTCTTCCCCGGGCCAGCGAGGCATGACCTCCCACCGGATCCTCATCGTCGAAGACGAGCTCCATCTGGCAGAGGGGCTGCGGTTCAACCTGGAGGCGGAAGGATTCGAGGCGGAGGTGGTGGAAACCGGCGAGGCTGCCCTCGATCGCCTGGTCGGGTTCGAGCGGCAGCCATACGACGTCGTGGTGCTCGACGTGATGCTGCCCGGCAAGGACGGTTTCGCCGTCGTGTCGGAGCTGCGAGCCGCGAAGCAGTTCGTCCCCGTGCTGATGCTGACCGCGCGCGGACGTCCTGAAGACGTCCTCAAGGGATTCGGCGCCGGAGCGGACGACTACCTTCCGAAGCCAAGCGAGCTCGCGATCCTGCTCGCCCGAATCAAGGGCCTCGTCCGGCGCAGCGGCTGGATGCGGCGGGCCCGCGACAGCTATGCCTTTGCCGGCAAGACGATCGACTTCGATACGCTGGAGTTGCGGGTCGGGGATCGGACGCTGCCGCTGACCCTGATGGAGGCGAACCTGCTCCGCTACCTGACCGAGCGTGAAGGAAAAGCCGTCTCGAGAAAGGCGATGCTCGAGGAAGTCTGGGGAGTCCGCGAGGACACCGACACCAGAGCCATCGACAACTTCATTGTCCGGTTGAGGCGGTACATCGAGAAGGAACCGGCGAAACCGCAGCACCTGCTCACGGTGAGAGGGGTCGGTTATCGGTTCATTGCGGAGCCCAAAGGCTAGTCAACGCCCGACGATCCAACGTCCCAACGATCCAAGGGAAGCCATTCGAGCGAGCGAGGTGAAAAGCGCTCCAGCAGGCTTGTTGCCGCTTTCCATTTCGGTGGTTCGAACCATTTCCCTTGGATCGTTGGATCGTTGGACCGTTGGGCGTTGAACTTATTCCTGCGCCCGGTAAGGGCTCCGCGGGCGTCGTCGTCGCCGTCGCCGCCGCTGATACGGACCCGCGGCCGCCATTTCTCCAGTTGAATGATGATGCGGGGCGCTCGGCACCGACTGCGCCTGCAGCTGGCGCCAGTGCTCGACCACATCCGGCCGATCGCCGTGAATCTCGAGCCACGTCACAGCCTCGGGGAACGTCGACCGATGGAGCAGGCTGCGCTGCGCGCGATGCGGGGCGTTGACGTCCAGCAGTCGTTGCTGCATCGAGAAGATCTGCAGGAGCCGTTCGACGTCCCGGCGCGGGATGGGCAGCAGCCCGAGCTCGACGCGCCGTTCGAGTGGATCGGCCGAGAATCGCTGGCGCCGGCCGGCCAGCCCGACCGGTTGGAGCAGCGTGCCGGCCAGGATGCCGTTGGTCAGCGTGTCCGGTGCGCCTTCGAAGCGGGCGCGATAGCGATCGAGCGCGGAGATCGCGCGCCACAGGGACTCCCCCGCATGATCGAGCTCGGGAGTGATGGCCCGCAGCAGCCCGGTTCGCCGGAGCTGGCCGAACGCCTCACGGGCGTGGCCCGATCGCAGAATCTTGAAGTACTCCTCGAGCAGCCGCGCCGGTGCGCTGCGTGCGATTTCGTGCTTGTGGGTCTCGATCGACTCGAGGATGGGCGCGTCGATGGTGAACTCGAGCCGCGCCGCGAGGACCACTGCGCGGAGCATGCGGACCGGGTCCTCCAGGAAACGCACGTCCGGGTCGCCGATGCAGCGGATCAGCCGTGAGTTCAAATCTTCGAGTCCGCCCACGTAATCGATGATCGAGAACGTCCCGATGTCGTAGAAGAGGGCGTTGACCGTGAAATCCCGGCGGAAGGCGTCTTCTTCGGGGGTTCCGTAGGTGTTGTCCCGTTGAATCAGTCGATCCTGTGCGCGCCGGGCGTCGAGCTCGAGCGTCTCGTCGTCAACGGGCGGCGCCGAGCCGTTCAGCTCGGCCTGTTCGGCTTCTGCGATTTCCGCCTCGGGGGTGGTGGCCGCATCGACCTGGCGCCGGAACGTGGCGACTTCGATCGTCTTGGTGCCGAACTTGACGTGGGCCAGCCGGAACCGCCGGCCGATGATCCAGCAGTTGCGGAACAGCTTCTTGACCTGGTGCGGGTGCGCGGACGTGCCGATGTCGAAGTCCTTCGGCCGGCGATCCAGCAGCAGGTCCCGAACGCTGCCGCCGACCAGGTACGCGACGTAGTGGTGCTCGTGGAGCCTGTAGAGGACCTTGAGAGCGTCGGGATCGATCAGCCGCCGAGATATCGGGTGCGCGGAACGCGGAACGATGGTCGGTTCCACCATCAAGCGGCGATTATAGCATCACGATCCGGCATATTATCACTAAGCTATTGAGGCCAATGGTGTTAATGCCGCGTCCCAAATCGGGACGCGCCGCCGCACACGCCCCTGGATCCGAGGTGCTACGATCGCTGGCGATGCGCCTCCTCACCGCGCTCGTGATTCTGGGGCTGTCGGCAACGCTCACCGCGGCGGCTGATCCGCTGGCCGAGGCCCGCCGGCTCTATAACCTTGGCCAGTACGAGAACGCGGCCAAGCTGGCGCGTGAAGCGATCAAGCTCACCCCGACCGCCGAGTCCGCGCGACTCGTCCTCGGACGCATCTATCTCGAGCGTTTCCGTCAGTCCGCCGAGGCGGAGGACCTCGCGCAGGCGAGCGAGGCGCTGAAAACGGTGAATCCGGAGGGGCTGGACCGCCGTGAACGGACCGAGTGGACCATCGGCCTCGGCGAGGCGCTCTACCTCGACGATCGCTTCGGGACGGCAGTCGAGCTGTTCGAGCGCGTGCTCGACGGTACGGAACCGCTCGGTGCCGCTCAACGAGAGCGCCTCCTCGACTGGTGGGCGACCGCCCTCGATCGCCTCGCCCTGACCCGGCCCCGCGATACCCGCGAGCCGGTCTACACGCGCGTCGTCACGCGGATGGAGAAGGAGCTCGCGGCCGACCCCGCGTCGGCGCCTGCCGCCTACTGGCTGGCGGCGGCGGCACGGGGCACGGGCAACCTGGATCGGGCGTTCAACGCGGCGATGGCCGGGTGGGTGGCCGCTCCGCTCGGCCGCGACCACGGCGCCGCGCTGCGCGCCGATCTCGATCGGTTGATGGTGCAGGGGATCATCCCGGACCGGGCGCTTCGTCTCCAACCGCGGGACGCGAAATCGGTAACGGCCGTGATGATGTCGGAGTGGGAAGCATTCAAGGCGAGCTGGACGCGATAGCCTATCCGATTCGCGTGGCTTCCGGCTTCAGAGCCTGTGAATACATCGAATCGCTATGGATGCTTGGAGGAATAGGCGGGTTGTATTCACGCTGTTCGTTGAACAGGAGGACAGGAGAGTAGGGGGAAAAGAATCCCGGCGCCACGAGCAGCCCAATTGCAAGTGAAAGCGGCTCGCCCTTCAAGACCGGGCGAGCTGATCGGTCCTACTGCTGCCGGTAGATGCGGATGTAGTCCACTTCCAGCTGGCGCACGAGGGTCTGGTTCATCAGAACCGATCCCCAGTCCCGCTCCCACTGATTGTCAATCATCATGTGCAGGATCAGCTGCATCGGGCCGCTTTCGATGGTGCTCGAGTTGCCGTTGAACTGGCCGCACTTCACCCCGTCGATGTACCAGGCGATGTAGGTCGGCTGCCAGTCCAGGCCGAATCGTACGAAATCAGCGGAGTAGTCCCGCACCTGGCACGCGCCGTTGTTGTGCAGGCCGTTGTTGGGTGTGAAGGAGGTGGCGCGTCCGTTGTAGTGATAGGTCATGAAGACCGTGTCCGGATGTCCCCCCAGGATCTCGACGATGTCGATCTCGGTGTTGTAGGTGAAGCTGGGATTCGTCGGCAGCATCCAGAACGCCGTGAAGAATCCCGGCGTCCCGGGAAACTTCATCCGGGATTCGATGTAGCCATACGTGAACGGGAACAGGTACGGTGAGCCGTTGTCGGCGCGAGGCCGCGCGGTTGAAACGAGCCCCGCCTTGTAGGTGCACTGCCCCTGGTAGCAGCCGCTGCTGGCGTACGGTGGTGTGAGCGGCTCGGCCACGAGCCTGGCCGTGCCGTTCGAGACCTGCACCTGCGACGACAGGTAGCGCTCCTTGCCCGTGTTGAACGATGCCGTGCACGCGCCGAAGTTCCAGTCGAAACAGGGCGACAGCTTCGCGAGGTCCAATGACGTGCCGCTGAATTCGTCCGAGTAGACCAATCGCCACTGTTTACCGGGTAACACCGGGCCAGGCGGGACCGGAACGCAGTTCGGTGGAGTGCCGATCAGTCCGGCGGCACAACTGGCGTTGCCGTTCACGATCCGGAGATTCGTGGGTGGCTGGGGAGCGCCTGCCTGAGCCACTGCCGCCACCGCAAGGATCACCCAGCGAACGCTATCCATGACAGACGCGCGGAGACAGGGACGGGCGACCCATCTCGCCACCGAACGCAAGATGGGCGCCACGGCTACACCAGGCGATTTCGGGCTGATTAGTTGATACGACCCGGTTTCGAGAATACCGGTTCGGATCGCGGCGACACATCCGTGTCCAGGCTGTGTAAGTCTGTGATCGCGAGGGCTGGCGTGGTGTTTCGACCCGAGCCCGAGATCCCGCTAGTCAGCGCGCAACGCGACGGCAGGATCGACGCTCATCGCCTGTCGTGTGGGGTAGGCCGTGGCGACGATCGCGGCGGCGATCAGGAGCAGGCATGCCAGGCTCACCGTGACGACGTCCCCGGCCGCTACGCCGAACAACAGCGTTGAGATCCAGCGCGCGAAAGCGTACGCCATCACCAGGCCGAGGCCGATGCCGACGACCGTCAGCCGCAGAGCCTTTCCGACGATCATGACCGCCAGCCGGGTGGGATGCGCGCCGAGCGCCATGCGGATGCCGAGCTCTCGCGTCTGTTGCGCGACTGTGTACGACATCAGGCCGTAGATGCCCAGCATGCCCAGCATCAACGCCAGCGCTGAAAACAGCGACGCCAGTCCCGCGCGCAGCCGCGGATCCGCGATCGACTGCTCGGCCACGTCCTCGAGCGTGCGCACGCGCGTGATCATGGCCCGGCCGTTCACGCCCGCGATCGCCGCCCGGACCGACGGAATGACGTCGGCGGGGTTGCCGGTGGTGCGCACCACGATCGACGGGTCGTAGAGCGGAAACTGCTTGTAGTTGTAATAGACCTCGGGCTGAATCGCCGACGCGAACCCGGCGGATCGGAAGTCCGCCACGACGCCGACGATTTCGCGCCATTCGATGTCGCCGGCCCTGGCGGGCGCGCGAAAGAATCCGAACCGCTCCTGGCTGCCGATCGCGAACCGCTTGCCAATCGGATCCTCGCCGGGCCAGTACCGCCGCGCTGCCGTCTGGTTGATGACGGCGACCAGCACTCCGTCGGCGCGGTCGCCTTCTGACAACGACCGGCCGCGTGTCAGAGCGATGCCCATGGCCTTGAAGTAGTCCGGCGTCACCGCCATGTGAGCGACGTGAGGGGACTCGGCCGCGGGCTTGACCGGACGGTCCTGCCGCGTGATCGCCTGCTCGCCAAGGCCGACTTCGAGCGGCACGCCCGTGGTCGCACCAACCGCCCGAACACCCGGCAGTACGACGATGCGGGGCAGCAGCTCTGCGACGAACTGCGCGGCGCTTCCGCGGCTGCGAAGCGCAGACGTCGTCAAATCGGTCCCGAGGATCAGTGTGCGCGCCGTATCGAAGCCGACATCGACGCTCCGCAAGTTCGTCACGGTCCGCACAAGGAGGCCAGCCGCGACGATGACCGCCACGGCGATGGCCACCTGACCGACCACGAGCGCCTGACGCATGCGGCGGCTTGCGCCGCTTTCGGTCTGGCCTCGCGCGCTCCAGTCCGCGGCGCGCCAATCGAACAACGGGAACAGACCGCAGGCGCTCGCCACGAGAAAGGTGAGGCCGATCGCGAATGCGAAGACGAGCCAGTCATAACGGCTCTCGACGATCAGCGGCACCCGTGAGCCCAGTGCCGTGCGCACGAGCCCCTGTGTCCACATCGACAGGAGCAGTGCGCCGACCGTGCCGATGGCCGCCAGGATGGAGCTCTCCGTCAACAGCTGCCGCGCCAGCCGCCAGCGTGTCGCGCCGAGCGCCAGGCGTGTCAGCACTTCGCGCCGGCGCGTGACTGCGCGCGACAACAGCAGATTGGCGATATTGGCCGCGCCAATCAGCAGAATGCAGCCGACCGCGCCCAGGAGACTGAACAGGGCCACGCGATGATCGCCGACGAGGGTATCGCGCAGCGGATTGATCTGCACGGTGGCGGCCGACCCGTTTGGATGCCGTGCGGCGACCCTGCGGGCAGTCTCGCCCAGCTCCCGCTGTGCCGCCTGGAGCGTCACGCCGCGTTTCAATCGCGCGACTACGGTGTACCACGGACAACAGCGCTCGGCGGCATCGGTTGCCGGCATCGCCCCGCCTCCCCAGTCGGCGAGCGACAGCCAGAGGTCGGTGCCGCGCGGGAAGTCGAACGTCGGCGGCATCACCCCGACGATCGTGAACGTGCCGCCTCGGAACGTATCGATCTCGATCGTCCGGCCGACGATCGATGCCTCGCCGTCGAACTGCGTGTGCCAGTACCTGTGACTGATGACGACGGACCGGAGGCCCTTCGTGCGATCGGCGTCGGCGCTCAACCCACGGCCAACGAGCGGTGGAACACCCATCGTGGCAAAAAAGCCAGACGATGCGAAGATGCCGGGGACGCGTTCCATGCCATCGCGCGCGACGACGTTGAAGATCCAGGGCTCGCCGGTCCAGTTCGGCAGCGCCCCGATCGCCTCGAACGACGTCGACTGGGCGGCCCAATCCACGAAGTCCGCAGGCGTCACCCGCTGCCGCGCGCCAGGTGCGTGCGGTTCCCCCCGCCAGACCGTCACGAGACGATGCGGCTCCGGGAATGGCAGCGGCCGGAAGAACACGGCCCATACCGCACTGAACATCGTGGTCGTGGCGCCGACGCCGAGCGCGAGCGTGGCGACGATCAGCGCCGACAGACCGGGGTTGCGGATGAGGCTGCGACAGGCGGAGCGGAAGTCCATATCGCTGACCGATTATTCTGACGCCAAACCGGATCGAAGCGACGATCCATTGCGATATCTTGCAAACGCCAGCACGCCGGCTGGAAGGAGGGGCTCATGGCCTTGACGCTCGAATCCTCCGCATTCCGTCCGAACGGCGAGATTCCGCGGAAGTACACGTGCGAGGGGGACGATGTGTCGCCGCCGCTCGGCTGGGCCGGCGCGCCGGCCGGCGCAAAGAGCTTCGCACTCGTCGTGGATGATCCTGATGCGCCGGATCCGAAGGCGCCCAGGACCGTCTGGGTGCACTGGGTCGTCTACAATCTGTCCGCGTCGACGCATGCGCTGGCGGAAGACGCTTCGCGCGCGCTTCCCGCCGGCGCGCGTGACGGCAGGAACGATTGGAAGCGCACGGGGTACGGTGGTCCCTGCCCGCCGATCGGACGGCATCGGTATTTCCACAAGCTCTATGCGCTCGATGTGGAGCTGCCCGACCTGCACGAGCCGACCAGGGCGCAGCTGGAAACCGCCATGAAGGGGCACATCCTCGGGCAGGCGGAGCTGGTCGGGACGTACCAGAAAGGTTGAGGCGCGCGCATGATGCGCTTTGATGTGCTGCAGCCCGCCGACGTAGCTGAGATGGTCAGTGTGCTTGGCGAGACGTTCGCTCATCGAGATCCGCCCGCGGTTGCCGTGGAACTCGCGCCGTCAGAGTTCGAGTTCTTCGTGAAGCAATACGGGCCGAAGGCGATCGACGAGCGCCTCACGATCGTTGCCCGTTCCGGCACCGGAGAGCTCGCCGGCGCGCTGCTCGCGGAGGATTCAGCGACCGCCGCGCCAGAGAGCCTGAATCAGATCAGTCCGAAGTTCGATCCCATCTTCGACATACTGGGCCAGTTGGACGGCGAGTATCGGTCCACCAGGAACATCCAGGCGGGAGAGGCAATCCACCTTTTTCTTCTCGGTGTCTCGCCCCGTTTTTCGGGACGAGGCGTGGCGCAGGGCCTGGTCTCGGCGTGCCTGACCAACAGCATGACGCGGGGATATCGATTGGCGATGACCGAAGCGACCAACAGGACCTCGCAGCACGTGTTCCGGAAGCTCGGCTTTGTCGAGCGCGTGCGGCGGCCGTACGCCGATCACCGCTTCAACGGCCGGGCATACTTCGACGCGATTGCCGATCACGGTGGACCAATCCTGATGGATCGGGAACTGGCGCGATAGACGGTATCCTAACCACCCTGATGGCCAGGCGCTCGGCAACGCCACGATGCCGTCTCGTCGATCCGCCGCCGCAACGCTTTTCCGAGGCATGTCACGATGAAGCGATACCCACTTCTGCTCGCCGCTACCATGACGATGACCGCGGCGGTCCCGCTGCTCCATGCGCTGCAGACACCGCCTGCCGCGACGCCCGCTGCCGGCCAGCAGGAGCCGGCGCCCCCCCAGCAAGGCGGACGCGGCCGCGGCCGCGGGCCGCAGACACCGCCACCGCCGCCACTCACGTGCACGTCGCCGGCCGCGCCAACCGACAACAAGGTGCCGGCCGTACTTGCGCGCGAAGGCTTTACCGCGATCTTCAATGGCAAGGACTTGACCGGCTGGCAGGCGCTCATCGACATCGGCACGCTGCGGTACGGCGCGGGCCTCAATCCCGCCGACCTGCTGAAGCTCTCACCCGCCGAGAAGGCCGCAAAGCAGAAGGAGTCCAACGACGAGTACCTGAAACACTGGTCCGTCGTGGACGGCATCCTCATCTTCGACGGCGTGCAGGCCGACAAGTTGACGCCGCACGTGGAAAAGGGCGGACAGAACCTTCAGACGGTGAAGGAATACGGCGACGTCGAGCTCTACGTCGATTGGTGCATCGAAGCTGGCGCCGACAGCGGGGTATACCTGAAGAACGCGCCCCAGATTCAGATGTGGACGAATCCGCTCGGTTCCGGCGGCCTCTTCAACAACAAGAGCGGCGGGAAGAATCCACTGGTCGTCGCCGACAACCCTCCCGGACGGTGGAACACGTTCCACATCATCCAGCGCGACAGCGACATGACGACCATCTGGCTCAACGGGCAACTTGTGGTCGACAACGTGAAAATGGAGAACTACTGGGACTACTCGAAGCCGCTGCCGGCCAAGGGCAACATCGAGCTCCAGTATCACGGCGACAAGCTGTACTGGAAGAACATCTACGCGAGAGATTTGAAATAACGGGAACGCCTCTCAGAGGGAGACCGGGATGTTGACGTTCTTGCTGGTAATTCTCGCCCTGGGAGGATTCGCGCCTCAGGCGGATCTGTCGGGAGCCTGGGCGATCACCGTGACCGACTTCGGCCGACCCAACACGATGCGCATGGTGCTCAAGCAGAACGGCGAGGCGCTCACCGGTACTGTGGGCACGCAATCACTCGAAGGCACGGTGAGCAGCGGCGCCATCTCGTTCAAAGTCGGCAATCGCACGGCGAAAGGCAAGGTTGCTGACGGAGGGCTGGCGGGCGAGGTCACACAGGGCGGCCGGACGCTCGAATGGTCGGCGGTCCGGATCCCGCCGCGACCGGCGCAACCGCGCACGCACACATTCGAGCCGACGAAGTTCGAACTGTTTTTCACGTCGCGCGTCGCGCCGGTGCTGCACATCGCGCCCGGCGACACGGTCAAGACGTGGAGCGTCGACGCCGGCGGTACGGATTCCAAAGATCAGCGCCGCTCCCCCGGCGGCAACCCGCAGACCGGTCCTTTCTTCGTCGATGGTGCGATGCCGGGGGATACGCTCGTCGTCCGGTTGAGCCGCATCCGCACCAATCGGACGTGGGCGGTCAGCGGAAGCACGGTCATGCCAAACGCGATCGAACCGTACCACCTCGCCGACCTGAAATGGACGGAGTCGTTCAACAGCCGGTGGACGATCGACGCCGCCGCCGGTGTGGCGCGGCTCGAGCACCCGCCGGATCGCCTCAAGGATTTCACGGTGCCGGTGAAGCCGATGCTCGGCTGCGTCGCCGTGGCGCCGAATCAGGAATCGGCGATTCGCACGACCGATTCAGGGCGGTTCGGCGGCAATATGGATTACAACCAGATCGTCGAAGGCACCACGCTCTACCTGCCGGTGTACCACCCCGGCGCGCTGCTCTTCGTCGGCGACGGACACGCCGGGCAGGGCGACGGCGAGCTCACCGGCGATGCGCTCGAGACGTCGATGGACATCGAGTTCTCGGTCGATCTGATCGAAGGACGCAACGCCGGCCATCCGCTCGCGGAGAACGCCGAGTACCTGATCAGCATCGGCATCGGCGGCACAATCGACCAGGCGCTGCAGATGGCCACGTCCGGTCTCCTGCGCTGGCTCGAGCGCGACTATAAGCTCGGCGCTTCGGAAGCGGCGATCGTCGTGGGTTTCGCGATCGAGTACGACGTCGTCGATCTCGTCGGGACCCAGGTGAGCATCGCGGCGAAGCTGCCGAAATCAGCGCTGGCCAAGGTTCAGAAAGGGTCGTAGGCTCACCGGCAACGATCTGCTGCCGCGGCCCGTCTAAGCCCTGTCGTCGCCCGGAATCCGGCGGACGCAGGAGTACACCTTGGGCAGCCTCATCGGAGAAGTTCGCTACGCATTACGCCAGTTTCGCGTCGCCCGCATCTTCACCATCACCGCGATTCTGACGCTCGCGCTCGGCATCGGCGGCACGACCGCGATCTTCACGCTCATCCATGCGGTCATGCTGCGATCGCTGCCGGTCAGCGATCCCGCGCGACTCTATCGGATCGGCGACGGCGACAGCTGCTGCGTCCAGGGTGGCCCGCAGGATCGCTGGGGCATGTTCTCGTATCCACTGTTCGAGCGCTTGAAGGCGGACCTGCCAGAGTTCGAGGAGCTGACGGCATTCCAGGCCGGCGGCGCCCGGCTCAGCGTGAGGCGCCAGGGCGTGGAAACCGGCTCGACGCCGTTGCGGTCGGAGTACGTCACCGGCAACTACTTCTCGACGCTCGGCGTCCATGCGTTTGGTGGCCGCGTGTTCACGGCAGCCGACGACACGCCGGCGTCGGCTCCCGCCGTCGTGATGAGCCATCACACGTGGCAGCGCACTTACGGCGGGGATCCGTCCCTCGTTGGCGCGACCCTGATCGTCGAAGGACACGCCTTCACGGTCGCCGGCGTGACGCCGCCCGGGTTCTTCGGGGATACGCTGAGAGGCGATCCGCCCGATCTGTGGATTCCGCTCCAGCAGGAGCCGGTCATCAACGGCGACACGTCCATCCTCAAGCAGCCCGTTTCCGCCTGGCTGCGCGTGATCGGCCGGCTTCGGCCGGACGCCTCGGTTGAGGGTATCGGTCCGCGCCTCACCGGCATCCTCCGCCAGTGGATGCAGCACGATTCGGGCTATCCGGCCAACTGGATGCCGGACGTGATCCAGGCATTGCCGCGCCAGGCGATCAACGTGGTTCCCGCCGGCGCGGGCGTCGGGATCATGAAGGAGCAGTACGGCCGCAGCCTGCAGATTCTGCTTGGTGTGTGCGGCCTGGTGCTGCTCATCGCGTGCGCCAACGTCGCCAACCTGCTGCTCGCCCGCGCGGTTGCCCGGCGCGGCGAGACGGCGGTCCGCCTCGCCGTCGGCGCATCGCGACGCCACATCGTCGTCCAGGCGCTCGTCGAGAGCATCCTGCTGGCACTTGCCGGCGGGATCGCCGGCCTCGCGGTCGCATTCGGCACGGCGCGCCTCCTCTTGTCGCTGGCGTTCGCCGGGTCGACGTTCCTGCCGATCGACACGCGCCCGGCACCGATGGTGCTCGGATTCGCCATGGCACTCGCGTGTGTCACCGGCGCGCTGTTCGGCGCCGCGCCGGCGTGGTTTGCGACGCGCACGCGCCCGATGGACGCCCTCCGCGGCGCCGGGCGCAGCACCGGCGATCATTCGTCGATCGCGCGCAAGACCCTGTTGATCATGCAGGCGACGATCTCCGTGGTCCTCGTCGCCGGTTCGATGATGCTCGCGCGCAGTCTGAGCAATCTCGAGAGCCAGGACTTCGGCTTCAAGGTTCAAGGACGGGTCCTCGTGCAGTTGAACCGGCCGCCCGCCACCTACACGGCCGAAAGGCTCGATGCCCTGTATCGCGTCGTCGAGGAGCGGCTCACGCGGCTGCCCGGCGTGCGGGGCGCAGGCCTGGCGCTCTACAACCCGCTGACGGACAACTGGGGCGAGCTCGTGCTCGTGGCCGGGCATCCGGCGCCGAAGCCGGGAGAGGCGGCCGGCGCGTCCTGGGATCGGGTCAGCGCGGACTATCTCCAGCAGCTGGGTGTCGGCCTGGTGCGAGGCCGGTACTTCAACGGCGCCGACAACGACCACAGCGAGAACGTCGCGGTCGTCAACGAGGCGTTCGTCACGCGCTTCTTCAAGAGCGACGAGGATCCGATCGACCAGCACTTCGGCCTGGATCTGCCCGAGAACGTCAACACCTACCGGATCGTCGGCATCGTTCGCGACGCCAAGTTCGCCGGCTTCGCGCTCGATCGGCCGGCGCGGCCGATGTTCTACGTCGCGCTTGCGCAGACCGCCGACTACGAGCACCCGCTGATGAAGCGCCTTGAGTTCCAGTCGCACTTCGTCCGCGGCCTGCTGCTCGTCACCGACCTCGGTCCCGGCGTGCTCGAACCGCAGCTGAACCGCGCGCTCGCCGAAGTCGATCCCGACCTCACCATCACGAGCGTCAGGACGCTGCAGGAGCAGGTGGATCGGTCCTTCGATCAGCAGCGTGCGGTGGCCAGCCTGGCCGGCCTGTTCGGCCTCGTGGCGCTCGTGCTGGCGGCGGTCGGGCTGTATGGCGTGACCGCGTATACCGTCGCGCAGCGGACGAACGAGATCGGCATCCGCATGGCGCTCGGCGCGAATCGCGGCAACGTCGTGGGCATGGTGCTGCAGGGAGCTTTCCGCCGGGTGGCGATCGGACTGCTCATCGGCCTGCCGCTGGCGGTCGGCGCCGGCTATCTGCTCTCGGCTCAGCTCTACGGCGTGAAGTTCTGGGATCCGACGGCGCTCGGCGCCGGCGCCCTGTCGCTCGCGACGTGCGCGTTCTTTGCCGCCATCATCCCGGCGACGCGGGCCACGGCGATCTCTCCGATCAGGGCGCTTCGCACTGAGTAACTATCAGCGATCAGCTGTCAGCTTACGGCCGCGCCAGGTTCAGCCGCATACCGATCATCGCGCGACGCGGATCGATGAAGACACTGGGCTGACCGAAATTCGAGGCTGACAGGTTGTCGCTCGCCAGGCCTTCTTCGGCCGTGTCATTCAGCACGTTGAGCACGTCGAAAAGAATCTCGCCATGTCGCCCGCGCCCGAACGGAATCGATCTCGACACGCGGAGGTCGAGCAGCGACTGCGACGACAGACGACGAGAGCCGCGCGGCTCGAGCAAAATACGCTGGGAGCCCTGACGGAGCGCTTCCTGCGTCGTGGCCGCCCAAGGCTTGCCGCTGAACTGTTGCAGATTGGCGGCGAGGATGATGCCCGTGCGCGGCACATCGACGGTTCCCATGATCCGGAAGGCGTGCGGCCGATCGTTCGGCAACCGACCTTCGGCGTTGGTCAGGTCGTTCGGATCACGTCCGAACGTACCAGTAGAGAGGCCGGAGCTGTTCTGCGCTGCGCCGGCAGTCGTGCCGCTGGACGCCTGAAGGCCGTACGCCCGGGAGAACGTGTAGGAGCCGAAGGCCTGCCATCCATGCGACTGCCTTTTTTCGACGGCCATCACCAGGCCGTTGTACATGAGCCCGTATCCATCCGGATTGGTCATGAGAAAGCGACGGTCGGACGGCGCATTGACGAGCGCGAACACCGGCAGCGTACGACCGTCGGCGAGCGTTCGTATCTGCCGCTGGTACTGACCGCCCGTATCGGTCCAGGCGATGAAGTTGCTGCCGTCCTTGTGAACGTAGGCAAGCGCGATTGCGAGCCGGCGGCTGACCTCGCGATCCAGGCCGATGGAGTACTCGTCGGTACGCGGCGTTCGCGTATTGGGGTCGAGCCGCAGATTGATTCGTGGATCGACGATCGACACTGCGCGCGTGTACGCGCCAGTCGCCGGCTCGAACGCCATCGTCGTGGTCGGTGTCATGCCGGGATGAATCGGCGCCAGCTCTCCGGTCAAGACACCCTGGTTGAATCGTCCGTAGCTCGCACGCAGCATCGTCCGGCCGTTCGCGGTGATCTTGGCGGTGAGGCCGAGCCGCGGTGACCAGACGTTCCAGGTATACAGCGTGCCCAACCCGGCGGCGATCTCGTCGGTCTCGCGGCCGGCAACATCGCGGGAGTGGACATCCTGACTGACGGCTCGCGAATGATCGAACCGCAGGCCGGCATTGATCGTGATCCGATCGCGCACGGTCAGCGAGTCGCTTGCAAATGCAGACGTCGTGATGAACTCGCCACCATTGACGGCGGGGACGCGAGACACGGACTGAAACGGCTGCCCGTTGCTATCGACAAACCTCGTGCCGGTTGGAATGACCAGAGCCTGAGTGTGCTCGCCGATCTCCACCTGGCCGCCAATCTTCCACTGGTGATCAGCCGCAAACAGCCCTGGCTGGTAATGACTGAGCGTCGCCTTCGCTGTCGTGCGAATGAGGGTCACCGCGCCGATTTGTTGTGGCGCGCCGCTGGAGACGCCGGTCACATTGTCGGATCGGCCCGGAATCGTCGGATCGCCGCTGCTCGGGTCGTCTACACGCGCAGAGACGAACCGTCCGACGCGAACGTCCCACACCGTGCTGTCGTTCAATGTCTGCGTGAGGTGGCCGAAGGTGATGGCCGGAACCGACGCATGCTGGCGCAAGGTGGCCTCGAACGGCTTGACCAACGTCGCGCGCTCCGGAGCAGACCAGAGCTCGTGATGATAGCTCTGAAGCAGTTGCAGGCCCGGCTTGAGCTGCCAGGTGAGCTTCGCAAACACTTTGTCCTGTTCGTAGGTCCGCGGGAACGCGGGATCGGTGCCTGGCTGACTGTCGTAGTCACGCAAGGACTGGTACCCCGCGAAGAACCAGATCCGGTCGCGGCGGACGGGTCCGCCCAGGTTCGTCGTGAAATCACGGTAGCTGATGCGTTCGTATCCGCTGGCGGCTCTGCTGCCGCGGGACAGCGGGAGCACGACGGGCTGACTGGTCAGGCGGGGTGTTTGTGCGTAATACGCTGCGTCGTACACCAACCGATTGCCGCCTTGCTTCGTGATGACGTTGAAGACGGCGCCTTGCATGTTGCCGTACTCGGCGGATGCTCCCACCGACTGGACTTGCAACTCCTGAATGAAATCGACGCCCGGCTCGGCCGCTCCTCCGCCGCTGCACGGGCACGTGAAGTTGGTGCCGTCGATCAGGAACAGGTTCTCGTTGGTGCCGGAGCCGAATGCGGACACGCTGGCGGGAGAGGCTGCGGCGTTAATCGACTGGTCGGAACCGCTCGACGGTGAAGTCGGCGACACGCCGGGCGCAGCCCTGATGAAATCGATCATGCTGAAGCGCCGCGTCGGGATCGCACGGAAGTCCTCCGCATTGAAACGAGTTTCGAAGCCACTGCTTCGCGCTTCGATGCGCGATCCGGGACCCTCGACGACGACCGATTCGGCCACGCCCGCCACCTTCAATACGACGGTTCGTTCCAGCGTAGCGCCGACGCCGATCGTGACCTCCGCTTCGTGATACGTCGCAAATCCCGGGCGCTCGATGTCCAGCGCGTAGGTGCCCGGCGGCAGGGTGGGGAACCGGAGCTGCCCGCTCTCATTCGTGGTCATCGTCGCAGGGCCGCCAATCAGCGCGGCTGAAGTGACACGAACCAACGCACCACGAAGTACGGCGCCGTGTTCGTCCTTGACCGTTCCGACAAGCGCACCGGTCAAGACCTGGGCGTCAGCCGGGACTGATGTCAGAACGCACGCGGCGAGAAGCAGCCTGCCTATCCGCAGCTCGCGCGAAGCGCGAGCGAAGGCTGGGACCGGGAAGCAAGGTCGCATTACGCACCTCCGGTGGTTGCCCGCGCGACGGGAAAGCGGGAGCGATTCTACTACCGTGCAATCGGGCTCACCGGGCGGAAGAAGTTGTTCACGAGATTCTTCGCGACCTTGCGCCCGAGCTGCGCACCGTTCATGGCCGAATGACGGAAGTGCATCCCGCCAAACACGCGGGCATCCACGATTTCCTTCTCGATGTCGTTGAACTTGTCGTAGGTCCGGATCGATGGTGACACCGGGGACGGCGGATTGATGGTCTCGATGCGAATCGGCGTGTCGCCACCGAAGAACGCGCGCATCGTGTCGTACAGGGCATACGACACGCAGGTATGCTGGGCCGGATACTCCGGGTGATTCGGCGTCGCGAGGTACGGCGTCCACGTCGGATCCGCCGGCTCGGTCAGCGGATTGCCGTCAGTGTCGGCGTGCCGGATCGCAGATCGCGGGCGCCAGGCCATGTAGTAGTACTTCGCGTCGAAGCAGCCGATGGCGCCGTCGGACACGGCGGTGAAACCCATGGCGAAGAGCCGCGCGGTCTGGACGACGTCGAGCCCGTAGTCCGTTGCCGCGTTCCACAACGTGCTCCGAAACATGAAGAAGTTTTGACCGGCCCAGAACCGCGCCGTGTCGTCCTCGTATGACGACCGACGCGTGTTGGTGCTGCCGCCCCAGTCGCGCGTCTCGATCCAATCGTCGGCGTACTCGTGAGACGTCAGCGGCAAGGGTCCGCCTGGACGGAACTGGTCGGCGCTGCGCATCGTCCAAGGTCGCACGAACCGGAGATCCGCTCCCTGCGGAATGGATCCGGCCGGGAACGGCTCGAACACGCCGGGACCGGGTGTCGGCGGCACCCAGCTGGTCGAGCAGTTCCCCGCGCACGTCTCGAGATGATCGCCCGCGCGCACGGCGAGCAGCTGCTGCGCGACGGCTTCGCCGACCGCAGTGCCATCGAGCTTCGGCTGCCCGTCGGGGATGCCCGACATGTAGCTCGCATACTGACTGTCGAGCGAGGCCTGCTGAGCGGGGAAGCGTTCATGGAGAACCCGGTAGGCCGCCGTTGCGACGGCCGCCGTCACGTCGGCGCCGGCGGGCGCAATCACAGGCGCTGTGTACGGCTCGTATCCGCCCTCGATCGCGACCACGGCGTCGTACATGGCGATTGGAACCATCGCGCCATAGGCGTTCTGTCCTGACCCAACGACAGTGGGAGCAATGGTGTTCTGCGCGATGAGTGCCCAGTCGTTGATGACGTTCGGAGTCGCCGGCGAAAGGCTCTCCGCCCGCGCCGCCGACACCCCCGGGTGGGCCTGAAATGAGGTTGCGAGCGCAGAGCCGCACATCACTAGAGCGAGTCGGGTCCATATTCGAGACATGGCATTTACCTCCGTGTCGTAGCTCAGCCGATCGCCAGGACGAGGGGTGCGGCTGATTGCATTGAGAGAGGCGGGAATCGGGGCGAGAAAGTGGAAAGGCCGGCCGGGCGCTATAATCGCCGCACTCCGGGGTCCGTGGACGACATTACGGCACTGCTGCTCTCCTGGGGACGGGGCGACGAGGCCGCCCTCCAGCAACTCATTCCGCTCGTGCACCGCGAGCTGCACCAGATTGCCCGGCGTTGTCTCAAAGGAGAACGCCCGGGCCACACGCTGCAGCCGACGGCCCTCGTCAACGAGGCGTACCTACGGCTCGTCGATGTGCGCCGGGTGAGCTGGCAAAATCGCACGCATTTTCTCGCGATGAGCGCGCGGCTCATGCGGCGCGTGCTGGTCGATTTCGCGCGCTCGCGGCAGTATCAGAAACGCGGCGGCGGCGTCATGAAGGTGTCGCTCGACGAGGCGCACGGGGTCTCCACCGAACGCGGTCAGGATCTCGTTGCGCTCGACGAGGCGCTCACGACCCTGTCGGCAATCGACGAGCGGAAGGCACGCGTGATCGAGATGCGGTTCTTCGGCGGCCTCAGCGTCGAGGAAACCGCCGAGGTCCTCGACGTTTCGCGCGAGACGGTCCTGCGCGACTGGCGTCTGGCCCGAGCCTGGTTGATGCAGGAGCTGCTCAAATCAGCATCTCACGCAGCTGACGAACATCGAGAATAGTGGTGACCCCTCGCCGTTGGCAGCAGATTGAGCGGCTGTTTCATGACGCACTCGAGCGGCCGCTCGAAGAACGCGCGGCCTTTCTCGACCAGTCGTGCGCGGGAGACGAGAGTCTGCGGCGCGAAGTGAACGCGCTGCTGGATTCGCCGGCAACCGCCAACCGGTTCCTCGACGGCGATGCCCTCGAGGTCGCCGCGGGTCTGGTCAGCGTCTCGAAGATGCCGGCGCTCTCGGGTCGGCGGCTCGGTGTCTATCAGCTGCAACAGCGAATCGGGTCGGGCGGGATGGGCGAGGTCTATCGGGCGCACGACACGCGCCTCGGTCGCGACGTCGCGATCAAAATCCTCCCACACGGCTTCAGCGCCGACCCCAGCCGCCAGGCGCGCTTCGAGCGCGAAGCGCGCGTCCTTGCGGCGCTGAATCACCCCAACATCGGCGCCGTTTATGGCTTCGAAGAGGATGTCACCGAGAGCGGTGAGACCATCCGCGGGATCGTCCTCGAGCTGGTCGAAGGCGAGACGCTGCGTGAGCGGGTGCGGCGTAGCCCGCTTCCGATCGGCGAGGCAGTCGTCATCGCGAAGCAGATTGCCGACGCACTCGACGCGGCGCATGAAAAGGGGATCGTGCACCGCGATCTCACGCCTGCCAACATCAAGATCGCACCCGACGGCGTGGTGAAGGTCCTCGACTTCGGGCTCGCGAAGACGATCGCCGACAACGCAGCATTCACGCCGTCGGGTGTTCCGCCCTTCGACGAAGCTCAGGGCAGTCCCGAGCATGGTCGAGGGACGCCCTTCGACGAAGCTCAGGGCAGTCCCGAGCAGCGTCGAGGGACGGGCAATACTGTCGAAGGCGCCATCCTCGGAACGGCCGCCTATATGAGCCCTGAGCAGGCCCGCGGGCAGTCGATAGACAAGCGCACTGACATCTGGGCCTTCGGTTGTGTCTTGTTCGAAATGTTGAGCGGCCGGGCGCCGTTCGCGCGCGAGACCACGTCGGACACGCTCGCGGCCATTCTCGAAGCCGAGCCCGAATGGCGCTTGCTCCCTTCCTCGACGCCGCCACACATCCTCCGGCTGCTCGACCGGTGTCTCGCCAAGGACATGAAGCGTCGAATCCGCGACATCGCGGACGCGCGTATCGAGCTCGAGGAGCCCGTTGCCCGCACGCAGCCCGGCTTGACGACGGCACTCACCTCGAGACAATTGGCGTGGTGGTTGGCCGCATCGGGGGTGGTCATCGTAGGCGCCGTCCTCGGATGGCGGTTGTGGGCCGATGCGTCTCCACGTGATCCGTTTGCTGGAGCCACATTCAAGCGGTTGACAGATTGGGACGGGGCTGAGCAGCAGGTCGCGATTTCCCGCGACGGCAAGTTCGTCGCGTTCATTTCCGATCGCTCCGGTACATGGGATGCCTGGGTGGGTCAGATTGGCGCTGACAGCTTCAGCAATCTCACGAACGGCCGCGTGCCGGAGTTGCGGCAAGGAGGCCCCAACGTTGGCTTCACGCCGGATGGAACGCTCGTCACGCTGTGGGTTCGTTTGTGGGACCCTGCGAACAGGGCGCAATCGAACGGCTGGACGGTGCCGACGATTGGCGGTCAGCTCCGCCCGTATATGGATCGCTATGCTCCCGACTTGGCCGAGGCGGACTGGTCGCCCGATGGCAGGCGGCTCGTGTATCACACAGGCAACCCCGGCGATCCGATGTTCGTGCACGATCTGGAGCAGGGCACCAGCAGGGAAATCCTGGTTTCGAACCCCGGCGTCCACAATCACTCTCAATTGTGGTCGCCGGATGGCAGCTTCATCTATTTCGTTCGCGGGTTTCCACCGGATCAAATGGACCTTTGGCGCATTCGCGCCCAGGGCGGCACGCCCGAGCGACTCACCTTTCACGAATCGCGGGTCCTGTTTCCCACATTCGTGGACAGCCGGACGCTGCTGTATCTGGCCACCGCTGATGATGGCTCGGGTCCATGGGTCCATGCGCTGAATGTGGAACGGCGTGTATCGCAGCGCCTCAATACGGGTGTCGATCCCTACACGTCCATTGCCGCCAGCGCGGATGGCCGCCGGATCGTCGGGGCCGTCTCGCGACCGACGTCGGGGTTGTGGCGCGGGACGATCGACGAACGCCCAATCGACGAGTCGCGAGCGGTTCGCATCACGCTTCCGACGGCGCATGGCGTGTCGCCCCGATTCGGACCGGACTACATGCTGTACCGCGCGTCGACATCCGGTACCGACGGCGTCTGGAAACTCGGTGAGGGACAGAAACCCACGGAGCTATGGAACGGCCGCGATGGCCGTGTCGTTGCGGCTCCGGCGATTGCCCCGAACGGCCGGCAGTTCGCGTTTCCGGTACGGCGAGGTGGAGTCACGCGACTGCACGTCATGAATGCCGACGGCAGCGGCGTTCGACAAATCACCGAGGAGCTCGACGTGCGCGGATCTCCCGCCTGGTCTCCCGACGGGCAGTGGATCGCCGTCGCCGCTAATCGCAGCGGGCGGCCGGCATTGTTCAAGCTGCCCCTCAATGGAGGCGCGCCCGTGCTCCTTGTCGAAGGCTTCGCGCTCGATCCCGTCTGGTCCCCCTCGGGTCGCTTCCTGATTTACTCCGGTGCTGACGTGGCGACCACGTTTGCGCTGAAGGCCGTGGCGGCGGATGGGAGCCCGTATCCGCTGCCTGAAATCATCTTGAGTCGCGGGGCGAGACACGTTGCGTTCCTCGGTGGCGACGATGCCCTGGTGACGTTGAAGGGGGATGTGAACTACAAGGAGCTCTGGGTGCGCGATCTCAAGACTGGACGCGAGCGGCCACTCACGGCGCTCGGCCACGGTTTCACGATCGGTGATTTCGATATTTCCCCGGACGGCCGCGAGGTGCTCTTCGATCGGTCCAGGGACGAATCGGATATCGTCCTCATCGAACGACCGAAGTGATCAGGATGTGTCGGTCGCGCGGTCGTTCAGCTGCCCTTCAGCGCGCTCAGATAGGAAACGATGTCGGCGACCTGTTGATCGGTCAGCTTCCCCTGGACTGACGGCATCAAGCCCTTGTCGAGGATCGTGAACTCGCGCAGGTTCGCGCGGAGATAGGTCTTCAGCTCTTCCTTCGGGTTCATCAACTGGACGCTGACCGCGTCCTGATTCAGCAGCTTGCCGGTCACACTCGTGCCGTCTTTGGTGACGATCCGCACGTAGCGGTTGTCGGCAATCACCTCCGCGTCGGGATCGACGAGGGCGTCGCGGAGGCGGGTCGCGGTGCGGCGCGAGCCGATGCTGGAGAGGTTGGGACCCAGCCGCGAGCCACGGTCCTCGACGCGATGGCAGTCGAAACAGCCGCTCGACTCGACGAGCGCCCTGCCGCGCGCGGCATCGCCGGCCGGTGCGTCCTGTTTGGCCGCCGCCCCGGACATGCTACACACAGCCGCCATGAGCCAGATCGTCGTTCGCGTTCTCCCCATCATCGGTCTCCTCTGCGGCGCCGTGACTTGATTGCAGGAGGATAGGAGATCAGGAGTTTTCAAATTAAGACCTCCTGACCTCCTATCCTCTTGTTCGAGTAAGTCCGGGATCCGATCTTTCGGACCCCGGACCCCGGATTAGTGCGGCAACGCCGCCATGTGTTCGGCCAGGACGTCGCGGCCGAAGTCTCCGTTGAAGTCGCGCCAGACCGCATGGATGTGGTTCCCGTTGTTCTGCGTGTTGTTGTGTTCGATGAGGAACGTCGGGCCCTGCACCTGGTACTGATACTGGCGCCCTTTCTCTGTCGAGCCGGACCAGGCGAACGCGATCGTGTCGGTGCCCGCCGACTTGATCTTCGCGAGTCGCGCCGCCGCGATATCCGCCGGCATGATGGTCGCGTAGCTGTCGATCAGCTTCATCAGCATGCCGCGCTCGGCCGCGGTCATCTGCGACATCGGCAGGCCGACGGGCGTCTGCGCGTCGAACTTGACCGTGGTGCCTGAGGCGAACCCGCGCGGGTTCGGTGCGACGATCGCGATTGCCTGCCGCTTCGCGTCGAGTGCCAGCACGAGAGACCGCGCGGCGTCCTCCTGCGCCGCGAGCACTCGAAGACCGGTGTACGGCCCGTATCCGTAAGGCACCTCGGCCGGATTCGAGCCGAGAAACTGCGGCGTGCTCGAGACGAGCAGCTTTCCGTTGTCAACCGCGAATCGCAGTGACACGTGGTGCCCTTCCAGCCGCCAGCCCCAGGCACCCTTTGCGGACGGGTCGCCAAACACGGTCACGTAGTAGAGCTCCGGGTCGCGGATGACCGGTGCACCGCCGCCATCTCCGCCGCCGCCGCGTCCGCCACGTCCGCCACGTTGACCGCCACCCCGCGCGCCGCCGCGTTCACCCGCGGCGGGGTCGGCCGGAGGCGCCGGCGCTGGTGCCGGTTGCGCAGGCTGTGCCGCGGGCGGTGGCGCACCGGCGCTCGCGCTCGGGCCTTCGATCTCGCGGAGCACGTTCTCGAGCTGCATCACCGACGACGCGGTGAGATAGCCGGCCTGGCTCAAGCTGGCTTTCATCAGATCGTGCGCACGCTGCCGCTGCGCCTGATTCAGCTCTTTGAACGAGATCCCATTGCGAGGAAACATGCTGGCAGGAATGAAATTCCAGCGTGTCCATTCTTCCGACGAGAGGGGATACACGGCCTTGGTGCGCTGGTCGCTCGTGAGGCTCGAGACGAACTCATTCGCCGCCTTCGCCATCGCCGCCGCCGCGCGCTGGCGCGCCACGGCCGGCGCGATGCTCAGCGCAACGCCCATGGCGACCAGGAAACCCGTATTCGCCGTCACACGAGGGGAAATCCGCACTCGAGCCTCCTTCAGGGCAGGAGCCAACCGGGCCCGGTGCCCGGAGAACGACGGTGATGATACACGCGCCTTTCCCGGGGTCAGATCTTGTATTTCAACATTTCAACACTCTTGGAATTCTGAAATACAAGATCTGACCCCGACGCTTGACAAGATCGGCCGTGATCGACCAGCCTCTGGCAGACTGCGCTCGTTCCGAAGAGGGGCACCATGACTGCTCGGACGCTGATCCTGCTCACGCTCCTGGCTGCGGCGTCTTCGGCTGACGTCACCTACGACCGCCTGCTTCGCGCCGACCGCGAGCCGCACAACTGGCTCACCTATTCCGGCAACTACTCGAGCCACCGCTACAGTCCGCTGTCGCAGATCAACCGCGGCAACGTCAGGACGCTGCAGCTCAAGTGGTCCTACCATCCGCTCTACGCGAAGAACACGAATGCGCAGAACAAGATGGAGAACACGCCGCTGGTCGTCGACGGCATCATGTACACCGGCACCGCCCTCGAGGTGGTCGCGCTCGATGCCGTCACCGGACGCGAGTACTGGAAGCTCAATCACGCGCTCGACCCGAAGGCCTACTACAACGCCTACGAGGTCAACAAAGGACTGGCGATCGCTGGCGACACGCTGTTCTGGGCCACCGTCGACTGCCATCTGATCGCCATCGACGCCAAGAACGGCCAGGTGATCTGGGACAAGACCCTCGCCGACTACCGCAAGGGGTATCAGTACAACGTGCCGCCGCTGGTCGTCAGGGACAAGGTCATTCTCGGGCCGGCCACCAACGAGGCAGGCGCCAACTGCTGGGTGTCGGCCTACGACGTCAGGACCGGCAACGAGCTCTGGCGCTTCGACACCGCCCCGGCTTCGGCGGATGCACCGGAAACGAAGACCTGGGTGGGTGATTCGTGGAAGCACGGGGGCAGTCCGATCTGGAACGGCGGCAGCTACGACCCTGAAACGAACCTGACGTTCTGGGGTACCGGCAATCCCAACCCGGGATGGAACGGCGACGTGCGCACGCCGGCCGACAACCTGTACTCTGCTTCGGTCATCGCGCTCGACGCTGACACCGGAAAGCTGAAGTGGTACTACCAGTTCACGCCCGGCGACGAGTACGACTGGGATGCGACCCAGGTACCGGTGCTCGCCGACATGGACTGGCAGGGCAAACCGCGCAAGCTGATGCTCTGGGCGAACAGGAACGGCTTCTTCTACGTGCTGGACCGGGTCACGGGAAAATTCCTGCTGGGCAAGCCGTTCGTGAAGCAGACGTGGAGCGACGGCATCGATCCGGACGGCCGCCCCATCAAGAACCCCGAGTTCTGGCCGAAGCCGATGGGTGGCATCGTCGTCTTCCCGGGCACGCAGGGCGGCACCAACTGGTACCCGCCGTCCTACAGCCCGCGAACCGGGCTGTTCTACGTGCCGACCTGGGACAACTACTCGTCACGATCGGCAAAGTACCCGGCGGGCGAGTGGGTCGAGGGCAAGCGATACACCGGATCCACACCGCCGCCAGGCATGGAGCCGGTCGGCGGCGGACGCCAGACCCGAGCCAATCCCGCCTTCAAGAGAGAGGACGAGGGGTACGGAGCGATCCGCGCGCTCGATCCGAAGACCGGCGAGAAGAAGTGGGACTTCAAGATGGTGAACTACACCGAGTCGGGCGTGCTGTCGACGGCCGGTGATCTCGTCTTCGGCGGCGGCATGGAAGGCAACTTCGTCGCGCTCGACGCGAAGACCGGTGAGCTCCTGTGGCACGTCAATCTCGGCGGTCCGAACGCGAGCGGGCCGATCAGCTATGCGGTGAACGGCAAGCAGTACATCGTCGGCACGGGTCAGGGCTCGATGTTCGTCTTCGCGCTGCCCGATTGATCGTGGGCCGACGCCGGTGATCCGCATTCGCACCGTTGCCGCGGGGACTGGCTTGTTCGCGGTGTGTGCGCTGCTCGCCGGTTCGCCTGCACGTGCGGTGGTGGCAAAACGGGTCAGCGGCAATCTCGTGTTCTGGGATCAGGCGCGAGGATTCGATTCGATCGTCGCCAACGCCGACGTGTTCTCCGAAATCAGCCCATTCTGGTACAGGGTCCTTGCCGACGGCCGGATCGTGCCGTACACCACGGCCGCTGGTGCGAGTTACGTCGATCCGGCGATCTTGGGGTTTCTCCAATCGCGCGGCATTCTGGTCATTCCCACGGTCGCCAACATCATCGACGGCGTCTGGGATGGAGCGCTGGTCAGCAAGGTCATCGCGGACCCGCAGCTCCGCGCGTCCAACCTGAACGCGCTCGTGAACCTTGCCGTGACGGGAGGGTACGACGGCATCGATCTGGACTACGAGAACCTTCGCGCCTCGGACCGCGCCGCGTTCACGTCGTTCGTTCAGCAGCTCGCCTCAACGCTGCATGCGCAGGGCAAGCTGCTCTCGGTGAACGTCTACGCGAAAACCAGTGAACCCGGTACGTGGGACGGGCCGCAGGCCCAGGATTGGTGGGCGATCGGTCAGGTTGCCGATCAGGTTCGGATCATGACCTATGAATACTCGTGGTCGACATCGCCACCAGGTCCAATTGCCCCAGTGACCTGGGTGAATGACGTCATCGCGTACGCTACCTCGCAGATTCCGCCCGCGAAGATTCTGCAGGGCATCCCGTACTACGGATACGACTGGGTTGGCCAGCGCGGCACCGATCTCGTGTGGACCCAGGCGAAGGTCCTCGTGAGTCAGTTCGGGGTCCCCGTGATGTGGGATAACGCGAGTGCATCGCCGTGGTTCGAGTACGTGTCGGGCTCGGCGCGGCACACGGTCTGGTTCGAAAACGGTTCGAGCGTCGCCGCCAAACTCGATGTGACCCGCGCCCACGACCTCGGCGGGATTGCAGTGTGGCGGCTCGGCGGCGAGGATCCGGCGAACTGGTCCGTGGTGCGAGCCCGGTTTGGCGGGGCACCACCGACATCGGACACCACACCTCCGAGCGTGTCAATCATCTCTCCGGCCGATGGCGCGTGGCTCGCCAGGAAGCAGCGGATCGAGGCACAGGCGACCGACGACGTTCGCGTGTCCCGGCTCGAGTTCTACGCGAACGATTCGTTGCTGTCGGTGGATACGTCGTCGCCGTATGTGGCGACGTGGAACACGCAGCGCGCGAACAAAGGCGCCAACCTCATCGAGACGATCGCCTACGATTCCAGTGGAAACCGCGCCACCGCGCGGGTCACCGTCTACGCGCGACGCTGATCGGGCGAGCGGCCTTCGTCGCGCGCGCAGCGTTCACGACGAAGCCAGACATGACCACGAACAGGATCGGCCCTACTTCCCCGCGGCGGGCGCCTTTGCCAGCCACGGCCAGCACTGCGATGGGTCGATGCCGGCCGGGGGCGTCACCGCCCCCGGTTTCGGCGCCGTACCGGGCGCGAGGCCGATGACTGGCTCTTCCTCGGGCCCGGTGCCACGGCCCCGACCACGGCCCGCCGGCCGCCAGCCGTCGCAGGCCGGGCCGTTCTGTACCATGCGAGTGTCGGCGCTGACCGCGTAGCCGCGCAGGTACTGCTCGCCGGCGTTCCCGTAATACTTCCCGTACTTGAGCGCCGCGTCGTGGACCTTGATGATGGCGTCCTGGTAGCGCGGATCGTTCTGGCTCCAGCCGGAGAAACTCGACATGTCGTTGTTGCCGATCATGACGACGTCGACGCCGTGCGTCGCGGCGATCTCGTTGGCCATCGCCACGCCCTCGAGCGTCTCGATCATCACGGTGACGAGCATGTTGTCGTTGATGGTGGCGCGATAGTTCAGCCCGGGCTGGTTCCACAGGTCGCGATACGCGCCGCCGCCGGCGCTGCGGCGTCCGAACGGCGGATAGCGGGAGAAGCGCGCCGCATCACGGGCCTCGAGGGCATCGTCCACGGTCGGCACAATGACCCCGAGGACGCCGAGATCAGTGGCCTTCTGGATGCTCGACTCGAGCGCATCGGGCATGCGAATCATCGGTGCGGCCCCGACGCCTGGACAGGCGAGCAGCATCCGCCGCACCTCGTCGTACGACATCGTGCTGTGCTGCATCTCGAACCAGATGTAGTCGAAGTGCTTGCCGACCTCGCAATAGAAATCGGGGTCGAAGCTCGAAATCGTGTAGCTGGTGACCTGCTTGTCCTGGAGCAGGCGTTCCTTGGCCCGGTTGTAGAGCGGCCGCGGCGTGGCGGGATTCATCATCGCCTTCACCTGCCACCCCCAGCCGCGCTCGTCCGCTTTCGCCGGGGCGACCGTGCCGCCAATCAGCTTGTCGGACGCCGGTTTGGCTCCGGCCCCCTGCGCTGGCGCCTGGCCGTGCGCGACAGGGAGAAGCATCACCGTGAGTGCCATCGCGCACAATGGCAGGCCGAAACGTCTGAGACTCATCACGCTCTCCCCGAAAAGAAATCACAGGCTGCGAGCCTGAACGGTCGTTGGTCCGCGCTCGCCTTGAAACTAGAAAGTGAACCGCATCACGAAGTTGAAGAACCGCATCGCTCCGGCAGAGGCCACCGCAGTCGTCACCTTCCCGAAATTGCTGTTGGTCGGATCGGTGACGGGGTTGTTGTAGGCGGCGTAGTTCAGCAGATTCTGGACGTCCATGCGGGCCTGCAATGTCCGCCGTCCTCCCAGCTGGAAGTTGCGCACGAGGTTCATGTTGACGTACGTCAGCCCCGGGCCGCGGAGTCCGTCGACCTGGAACGGGAACGCGCGCGTCTGGAAGCTGGTCGGCGTCTTGGCCGGATCCCGCTCGAACCCTTCGACGTTGAACCAGTACTTCGAGGCGTCGATCGTGCCGTTCGGGTTCAGGGCGATTTCGGGATTGCTCTTCTTGATGTCGTCGATGCTGCCGTAATAGAACAGGTTGTTGTTGAAGACGATGACCGAGCCGGGCTGATATTCGAAGGTGCCGCCGAGCTGCCAGCCCCCGGCCAGCGCCGCCCAGACGCCGCCGTTGTTCAGCATCGGCCTGCCGCTGCCGAACGGCAGCTCGTAGACCGCGCCTCCCGACACCCGGAACGGCCGGCTGTTGTTGTCGTCCCACCAGAGCGTCGGCTCCCGGTCGTACTCTTCGACGGTCCGGCTCGCGCGGCTGCTGTTGAACGACGCCGCAGCGTTCGCGGTGAAACCGTCCGAAAAGCGGCGGTTCACGTTGACCTGCAGCGAATGCACCTTGACCTCGCCGAGCGGCAGGTTGCTGTAGGTCAGGTTGTTGATGTGCGAGTTCGGACGCAGCAGCCGGTTGCGCTGGACGGTCGTCGCGGTGAAGAACCCATTGGCGGACATGCGCTGGTAGAGAACCGGATCGGTCGTGCGCAGCGCGGCAAAGTTCGAGATGGCGTACGGACTGGTCACGTTCGCCGTCAGCGTCGCCTGGGCGGCGGTATCGCGCGCGTTCAGGCTTCCCGGGATCCAGTATTGCTGGGGCAGGTAGTCAGCCCGGATACCGATCTCGACCCGATCCGAATAGGACCCCTCGTAGGCCACCTCCACCGACAGATCCCTGGCCAGCTCACGCTGCACGCCGATGCGCCACCGCTGCTGGCGCGCGTGCTCGTGGTTCTGGTTCTGGATGACGTAGTTCGACGCGCCGGCAATCGTGTCGACACCCAGGGTGGACCCGGTCGGTTCGTCGAACCGGGTGCCGTCGGCGCGTACCGGGAACGGATCGGAGATGCCGAGCTCTCCCGCGTAGGGATTGCCGAGCAGGAAGGTCTGGCCGAAATCCGTGCTGTTGGTGTTGGTCGTGGTTGCGCTGTAGCCGACGTTGTTCTGGCCGTAGTCTGCGGCGTTGAGGGTGTCGTAGTAGATGCCGTAGCCTCCCTTCACGACGGTCTTCTCGCCGAGCTTGTAGACCGCCGAGACGCGCGGCATCCACATCGTCTGCGACCTCCAGACCTTGCCATCCTGGCCAGGGTCGCTCGCGTAGATCGATCCACCGCGCACGTGGAAATCCGCCGGCGCGAGTTGCGGGATGGGACTCCTCGCATATGCCGCCTCGGCGAGATCGGAGATCGCCAGCTTCGCGTTCGACTCGAAATCGACGATCAGCTCGTCGTTGTCCTCCGAAATGCCGTTCTCCCACTCGACCCTGAGGCCGGCGTTGACGGTGAGGTTGTTGAGCCGCCACGAATCCTGTCCGTACGCGGCGAAGAAATGGTTCCGCAGGTTGCTCGTCGGCTGAATCGTCGCGAGCGAGGTGGACGGGATGCCGAGCATGAACGCTGCGAGGCTGAGCCCGAGGTTGCTCGGGGTCAGCTGCGAGGTGTCGCTGGCCTGGCGGGTGAACTCGTTGGTGAACGAAAGCTGCCCCGACGGATTCCCGCCCAGCCCGCGCTGACGCTGTGCGAGCCTGGCGTCGACGCCGCCCCGCATCGTGTGCGCGCCGCGAACCTGCGTCAGGTTGACGGTCCCCTGGAGGTTCGTCGTGCGATCGTCGGAGACCGCCCCCTGCGAGATGCCCTGATAGCCGCCGATGTTCACCGCTGGCAGCATGCAGTCGCTCTGCGCGGCGCAGAACGAGTCGAGATACGCGGGCATGCCCATGTCGCTTGGCTGGTACTCGTGGAGGCGGCGCAGCAGGTCGTCCTGGAAGAAGCGATTGCTGGCCACCTGGCTGTCGATGACCGTCTTGCCGCGGACGTGCGTCCAGTTCCCAATCACCGCCCAGTTGTACCGCGACCGATCGATCGAGTGCAGCCCCTCGAAGGCGGGCACTTCGTAGGTCCAGTCGCTCACCGGCTCGAGGAACGTGTTGCCGGAGACACGGAAGAACAGCCGGTTGCGCGCCGACAGGTTGTAGTCGATGCGTCCGGCGTAGAGCGTGCTGACCGGCTTGTCCGGCTCTCCGCCGCGATAGTAGTTGCCGGTCGGCGTGACGCCGTTCTCGATCAGGTTCTGGTTCGGCGGTGGCACCATCTGCCGATAGAGGTTGTAGAGCGGGTTGACGATCCGGTTTGCGGGGATGATGTTGTTGGGAAACGGGTCGCGAATGAACCGGTTCGGGTTCGCCGGATCGCGACGAACCGTCAGCGGGTCGTAAATCTGATACTGCGCGGGGTTTGACAGCCTGAGGAGATCGGAGAAGTCCCCCCTGAGCTGCGCCTCGCTCGCCGGCACGGTGCTCGACGCCTGGTTCTTGCCGGGGATGAAGTCGTCCACGTGCGAGTAGTTGGCGAAGAAGAACAGCTTGCTGCGGCCATTCACGAGCTTCGGGATCACCACCGGCCCGCCGGCCGTCAGCGCCAGGTTGTGCGAGCGTCCCGTCTCGTAGAGTTCCTTGCCCGACGGGGTAAAGGTCAGCCGCTGGCTCGGATTCAGCTCGTTGATCTTGTTGGTCCAGTACTGATAGTTCGCCGTTCCCCGGAACTGATTGGCGCCCGAGCGGGTCACCATCGCGATCTGCAGCCCGGTGCCGTGGCCGACCGACGCATCGAAGTTCGAGGACTCGACGCGCATCTCCTGAATCATGTCGGAGTTCGGCGACGCCGCGATGCGCCGGGCGCTGCCGCTGTTGGTGGCGCCGTCGATCGAGTAGGTATTGCTGCCGACGCCGCCGAACGCCGCGCCCGCCGCCTGCGTCGTCCCGTCGGCGAATCCCTGCGAGACCAGGCTCTGGTTGGTCGAAGGGTTCACGCCCGCCGCGAAGCGCGTGAGCATGATCGGCATGTTCGAGAACATCGGCAGCCCTTCGACCATCCGGCTGTCGAAGTTCTGGCCCGAGGACACCGCCGAGGTATCGAGCAACGGCGAGGCCGCCGTTACCGTGACTTCTTCGGTGACCTGGCCGAGCTCGAGCACGAGCGTGACGTTCACCTGCTGCCCCACGGCGACGACGATCCCCGGGCGGAGCAGGCTCTTGTAGCCGGTCATGGTGACCGAAATCTGGTAGTTGCCGGGCTGAACCAGCGGCGCTTCGAAGTAGCCGCTGCCGTTGGTCACGAGCGGCTGCGACGCGCCCGTGTCCGTGCTCGTGATCGTGACCGTCGCGCCGGGAACCACGCCCTGCGCGTCCTTGACCGTTCCAGAAATATTGCCGCGGGTTTCTTGCGCGCGCGCGGGCATCGCGAGGACCGACGACAACAGGAGAACCCAGCAGCACTGACGCATGTCCTGCTCCTTAGGTACGCCGAAACGAGGGAGGCGCGGCGATGCTACCGACGCACGGTTCAGGCTGTCAAACGTCGGGGTTCAGTCAGGGCAAGGTCAGGGCGACGACTCGTGCCTCACCGACCAGGCAGGGCCATGACCAGCAGCAGTACCGCCGCGCCGGTCCGCACGATCTCTTCGGAAGGCTTCAGCGACCGGAACGCGCGGTACAACAGCAGGTCGTACGCGATCTTCAGGACACCAGCGATGTAGAACGGCACGTTGATCAGCGTCGGATGTGAGAACAGCAGGCCGGCAAACAAGGGGCTGATTGCAGCTCCGGTTGTTCGAGCGACGCCGGTGATCCCCGAGGCCGCCGCGCGCTCGTCGGGGGCGACGACGGCCATGGTGTAGGACTGTCTGGTCGGCACATCCATCTGGCTGATGCTGAATCGGAGCAGAAGCACGAGACTCGCGAGCGGGAGCGTCGGCATCATCGGAATCAGCATCAGCAGCAGGTTCGACGGCAGATGCGTGACCACCATCGTGTTGACGAGGCCGATGCGGTTCGCCAACCGGGATGCGACGAGCGCCGACAGGCCGGCGAAGACGTTCGCCGCGAAGAAGAGGGCGCCGAGCGTCTTTGGATCGACGCCAAACCGCAGGTAGAACCAGTACGCGGCGAAGCTCTGGACGACGAAGCCTCCGCCGAACGAGTCCAGCGAGAATAGCGCGGCGAGCCGCAGCACGACCCGGTGGGATCGATGGAGACCCGAGAGCCGGGCGAGAGGTGATCGCGGCTGAGACAAGAGAGCGGATGTGCGCGCCTCGATGGCCGAGGATGCCGAGCGGAACATGACGAGCAGGACCGCGCCCAGCAGCGCGTACCCGACGACGACTGCCCGATAACTGTCCACGGGTGTCCATGAGCGCTGCAAGCTGCTGGTCAGGAATCCTGCGGCCAGCGCGCCGAGCGCGGTCGCGAGAGCGCCGGCAAGTGTGTACCACGCGAACACATCGGTCCGCGCGCTATCTGGAACGACCTGGGACAGCGCAGCTTGCTCGATCGGGAGGAACGGACCGACTTCCTGGCCGCTCGGGCTGATCACGCCGATCGTTCCTGCAAGGACGAGCAGCCACATCTCGCGTGTGAACGCGAACGCCAGACCAGCGGCGACCATCAATGCCGTCCCGACGATCAGCATCCGACGACGGCCGATTCGATCGGCTTGCGTGGTGAGGTAGAGCGACACGAGCGTATCGCCGAGCAGCGTGGCCGTCAGCAGGACGCCGGTGTCTGCCTCGCTGAGTCCGAGTCCGACGAGATAAAGAACAAGAACGACCGAAAGGGCGCCGTAGGCGAACAATCGAACGAAGCGGGTGGCGAACAGCAGCCGTCCGTCAGCGTCCAGCGAGCGAAGTGCGTCCCACACGGCTCGCGCCTACGCGCGCTCGATCCGGTCGCGGGCGGTCATCGAGACGACGTTGCTGCGCCGTGCTTCCCGAGCTCGTTGACGGCGGCCTTGAAGCCCGATGCCAGCGTGTCCGCCGGACCGGTGCCCCAATAGTGCAGGAAGATGATCATGGGCCGGTCCGCCGTCATGTGGTGATGGATCGCGACCACGTCCAGACCGTTCTTGCGCAGCGCCTTGAGCACGGGCGTGACTTCGCTTTCGAGCATCGCGACGTCACCCGCGATCGCGGCCTTGTCGTTCGTTCCGGTGAATGCGGCCCACGTGTTGAGACCCATGCGGGCGTTGATTGTCGCGCCCATCTCGACGACCTTCAGGTCACTGCGCGGCAGCGTGATCTTGTAGACCGCACCCGACTGCTCGCCCTGGGCACCAACAACCTCCGCAAGCCGGGCCGTGTTCAGCGCGTTCTGCGGCACCGATGCGGCTGGCGCTCCCGGAGCGGATCCCCCGGTCGACTTGCCAATCAGCGCGATCGCCGGCTTCAGTTTCTGCGCGAGTTCTGCGGCCGTGCCGTGTCCGTGTACATGCATGTAGTACATCCGCGGCTCGTCCCAGAAGAAGTGATTGTGGAGCGCCGTCACGTCGAATCCGTTGTCCAGCAGCGCCGACATCACGGGATTGACTTCATCCTGCAGCAGCACCAGATCGCCCATCAGAACCTGACCGCCGCCCTCGCCTTTCGTCATCGCTACCCATCCGCCGAAGCCGAACGGCGTTGGCGTCGCCACGCCCGCGACCGTCACCTTGACGTCGTTGCGCGGGATGTTCACCTTCAGGACGTTGTCTTTGAAATCGCCTTGTCTCCCGAGCGTCGACAGGACCTGCTGGTATTCCGCGGGAATGTCTTGCGCCCACGCCGTGAATGGCGCCAGCAGCGCAATCGCCAGGATGACTGCACGAACATCTTTGTGGTTGAGCATCGTTCCAACTCCAGGACCCAGGACCATCAACCATTGTGCGCCAGCCGACCGATGTCCGCCCGGATCCTGACAGAAAAATCAGGATCGCTTCCGCGGCCGTCGTACAGCCGACCTTCGAGCGCGCTGCCGAGCTGTGGCGGTTGAATCCGCGTGCTCGACGGTAGCGAGGGACTGGTACAGGGCCTCGAACATGTCGATGCCAGACTGCAGGAGCGCGTCATCGTCGTGCTGCGCACGTCGAAAGCCGTCGACGAGACGTCCAATGGTCCCCGTTTCCGTCTCGTTGTACTTGGTTTCCTTGAGGTCGAGATCGTGGACGATGCGGCCGATGTGGCGGACCGCCGGATCGGCGATCGCAAACCGGTCGCAGAACGTCTCGAATGTGCAGCTGGTGCCGTGATGACCGAACTCGGCCTCGAACGTATCGAATGGAATGGCGTCCGGTGTTGCGGCCGGCAGCCCGAACACGAACCGGGCCTTCGAGTCGACGAAGCGCCGAATCAGCCAGGCGGACGACATCCGGTCGACGCCCGGCTGTGGCCGCGTCACCCATACTTTGTCGCGATATTCCGCCGGGTTCACCCCCGTCGTTCCAGAGGGCGCCATCGTTCGTCTCCTTCCGGTGAGGTGGTCCAGTTGTTCCAGGAGCGCCGCGAGTTCGTCGCGGCCGGGTGCTTTCACGAAGTCAATCGCCGCTCGTTCCTCGAATCGCTCGCGCAATCGACGCAGGCGCTGCGTGAGCTCGCGGCCGGCACTCCCTGCGGATCGCTGCCGCGCAAGCCGCATGAGCTTGCCGGCATCCGCGGTGAGCTCTTCGAAATCGCGACTCCGCGCCGTGCGAAAGGCCGCCACGATCTCGTCCTCGGCGGCCGCGTCGGGCGCTCGGGCGACGAGCACCATCGCCTGCCCCCCGCTGCTCACGATCTCCTGCTTGATCCACTCGAGGTCTTCCCGGGTCTCCGCCGACGCCGGCAGGACATATGCGGAGTTCTTCAGCAGCACCGCACCGGCGCGCTGAAGGCGCCGCCACGCCTGGACCCGTGCGTGCGCCCGCTTCGTGGGCAGGAGAAACAGCAGGCAGAGCCATTCACGTCCCGGTACGCAGGCTGTATCGACCATATCTTATTGACGTAATGGTTATAACATAATTAAACTCTGCGGATGCGGCCATTCGCGTACTGGAAGCGGCATGTGCCGATTGCCGCTGTGATCGTCGTCACCATTGCGCTCGGGATTGGCGCCGCGACTGGCGTCTACGCCGTGGTCGAGGCGGTCGTCCTGCGCGCGTTACCGGTTCGGGATCCGCAAGGTCTGGTCTGGATGTGGAATGCGCGCGTCGAGCGCGATCGGGCGCCGTTTTCCGCCTTGGACCTGGCCGATTACCGAAACGGCAACACGGTCCTCGAAGGGCTGGCGCCGTTCACGAACTGGACGGCGAATCTCACCGGCATCGACGATGCGGAGCGCCTCGAAGGCGTGCGCGTCGCTCCCGAGTTCTTTGATGTCGTCGGCGTTTCTGCGCGGCTTGGACGGACCCTCATCAGTGCCGATGGACGGTCTCAGGTTGCCGTGCTCACCGATCGACTGTGGCGGCGGCGCTTCGGCGCGGATCCGTCGATCGTCGGCCAGATCGTTTCGCTGAACGGCGCAGCTCACACGATCGTGGGCGTTCTCCCGCCTGGGTTTGTGTTTCCGTTTCGGGACGCGGAGCTTGCCGTGCCGCTTTCCATTGAGAGCGACCCGCGGCGTTCCGATCGTGGTGCGGGTTTTCTGCGCGTCGTTGCACGGTTGAAGACTGGCGTCTCCGTGGCGTCCGCCAAGACGAATCTCGATGCGATCGGTGCACGGCTCCGGCACGACTACCCGGCCACCAATGCGAAAAAGCTCGGCGTGCACCTGTTTCCGCTGGATCGCGAGATCGTCGGAGATGCCCGACCGCTGCTTCTGACGCTCCTCGCGGCGGTGACGTTGCTGCTCCTCGTTGCCTGCGCGAATATCGCGAACTTGCTTCTGGCGGCGATCACGTCACGACGTCGAGAACTGACCGTGCGGGCGGCGCTGGGGGCGTCTCGTCGCCAGATTGCCCTGCAGCTCCTGAGCGAGATCGCGGTGGTCGTTACGGCTGGTGGCATCGCGGGCCTGTTTGTCGGACGGGCGCTCGCCCGGGTGCTGGTGTGGTGGGGCGGCACCGCGCTGCCGCGGCTCGACGACATCGGCATCACGCCGGGCGTGACCGCATTCGCTCTCGCCGCGACCACCGTCTCAGCGCTGTTGTGCGGCGTGACGCCCGCCTGGATCTTTTCAAGCGCCCGGCAGGTCGGGTTCGCGGATGACAGTCGGACGAGTTCGGAAGGCGCCACGCAGGGACGCTTCCGACGGGGCTTCGTCGCCGCGCAAATCGGCGCCGCGTTGGTGCTTTTGATCGCTATGATCCTCACGGTGCGCAGCTTTGGGCGGTTGCAGGCGGTGAATCCCGGTTTCGACGGCGGAAAGGTGCTCTCACTGCAGCTTGCGCTTCCGCCGATGCGGTACTCGACGCCCACCGCGCTGGTCACGTTCGCTGACAAGCTGACGGCGGATCTCTCGGGCCTGCCCGACACTCGTGAGACTGCTGCGATCTCGCTGCTACCGTTGAGCGGGCTGCTGTCGACACAGGACTACCGCGTCGTCGGAAAGCCGGAGCCATCGCCCGACGAGATTCCCCAGGCGCATTACCGAATCGTGACCCCTCGGTACTTTCGCGTGATGGGCATTCCGATCAGCGGCCGCGAGTTCGACGACACCGATCGCGAGAGAACGCGGCGGGTCGCGGTCATCAGCCGCGCGTTCGCAGATCGGCACTGGCCAGGAATGTCTCCGCTGGGCGAGCACATCATTGTCGGACCAGATTCCCTCGAGATTGTCGGTGTCTGCGACGACGTCAAACAGTTCGGCCTCGATGGACCCGCGACCGCAGATCTCTACGTGCCGCTGCGGCAAATGCCCGCGAGTCAGGCACAGTTTGTCGCCGGTCGCATGTACTGGGTGGTGGCAACCCGCGATGATCCCCTGAAGGTGGCGGATCCAGTCCGCGCTGCCGTCCATCGACTCGACAACGACGTCGCGACGTCAAGCATCCGACCGATGCCGCTCGTCTTGAGCGCATCCGTCGGGTCGCGACGCTTCAATACCAGTCTCATCGGCGTCGCGGGCGCTGCAAGTCTTCTGCTGGCGTTGATCGGCGTCTACTCGGTCACCTCGTTCTCGATGACTTGTCGCACTCGGGAGATCGGTATCAGGCTCGCGCTGGGCGCGCGGCCACGACAGATTCTCGTGACCGTGCTGGCGGCGGAATGGAGGCCGATCGCGCTGGGACTCGGGTTTGGCGCACTTGGCGGCGCGATTGCCGCACCCGTGTTGGGCTCGGTATTGTTCGCGACCAGCGGAGTCGAGCCGCGGGTCGTTGGCGCGGCTGCTGTGATCCTCGGGGTTGCAGCCCTCATCGCGAGCTATCTGCCGGCCGTCCGTGCCATGCGGACGGATCCGGTCGCCGCCCTTCGCGTTCAGTAGCGCATCCCTGACAGAGAGATCAGGCAGTCGTCAGTTGTCCGCACGTTCTGGCGATCGCAAAATGGGCAGTCGAAGCCGATGGCTGACAGATCACGCTCGACGACACGGAACGCGGTTCAACATTCCGCATCGTGCTGCCGCGCGCGCTAGAAACGGAGGCCTCGCATGCGGATCGGAGTCGTTGTACTCGAAATACTGCTCATGACCCTTCTCGCGGGCGCCAGGCAGGAACCACTCGCGTTTCTTCGGGCGATTGAGTTGCCGGGTGTCGAAGGCCGTATCGATCACCTTGCCTTTGATGCGGCAACCCGGCGGCTGTATGTCGCGGCGCTTGGAAACAACAGTGTCGAAGTGCTCGACGCCGGCGCCGGCACCCATCTCAAGAGCCTGCCGGGATTTCGCGAGCCTCAGGGGATCGCTGTGCTCCCGGACGTCAAGTCCGTCGCCGTGGCGAACGGTGAAGGCGACGGTGTACAGCTAATCGGCGCCGAAGACTACCGCCCCGGTCCGACGATTCGCCTGGGCGATGACGCCGACAACGTCCGGTACGATGCGGCCGCGAAACGCCTCTACGTCGGATTTGGCAGCGGCGCCCTTGCAGCGATCGATCCGGTCGCGGCGAAGGTACTCGCTCAAGCAAAGCTCGCTGGCCACCCCGAGTCGTTCCAGCTCGAGCGCGGCGGTTCGCGCGTCTTCGTGAATGTGCCGACAGCGCAACATGTCGCCGTCGTCGACCGCGGTTCGATGAACGTGACTGCCACGTGGCCGGTCACGTCCGCGGGCGCGAACTACCCCATGGCGCTCGACGAAGCGAATCACCGTCTGTTCATCGGATGTCGGCGTCCGGCGAAGGTGCTCGTCTTCGACATGACGACCGGCAAGCAGAGCGCTTCGTTCGACATCGTGGGCGACACCGATGATCTGTTTTACGACGTTGCGCGAAAACGCTTGTATGTCACTGGTGGCGAGGGCTTCATCGACGTCGTCCAGGACCGAGGTGCAGACGGATTCGGTCGGGTGGCTCATATTCCCACCGCGGCCGGCGCGCGGACGTCATTGTTCGTCGCAGACCAGGGACGCTTGTACCTGGCAGTGCCGCATCGAGGCAGTCAGAAAGCCGAGATTCGCGTCTTCGAGGCGCGCTAGGAGGTCAGGATGATGTTTCTTGTCGGCATGCTCGTGCTGTCGTTCGTCCAGTCGGCAGCGCCTTCGCCATCAGTGATCTTCGTGTGCGAGCACGGCGCTGCCAAGAGCGTCATCGCGACCGCGTACTTCAACAAGCTGGCAACGGAGCGAGGTCTTCCGTATCGGGCGACGTTTCGCGGCACGACGCCGCAAGACGATCTCTCCGTGCTGGCTGTCGAGGGGTTGAAAGCAGATGGTGTCGCGATTCCGTCCGGAAAGCCGTCGGCCATTTCGAAGGCGGATGTCAGCGGGGCGACGCACATCTTCGCGATCGGCTGCACGTTGCCAGCGACCGCCGCGAAATCCGGCAAGGCCAGCGATTGGGCCGACGTGCCGGACGGCCAGGGCTATGCGCCCATGCGCGACGCCATCGTGCGGCACGTGACGGCGCTCCTGGACGACCTTCAGAAAGGCCGTAAGTGAGAGCAGCCCTATGGAGCGCGACGTCATGGGCTATCATCGGCCCGGCCATGCTGGTCGCCGTCCGGATCATCCTTTCAACCCTCGCTGTTCTGTTGATTGCCGCGACCGGATCGCGACCGCCGGCACGGGTTCAAGCAGCAGGCAAACCCAACATCCTGTTCCTGTTCGCCGACGACCAGCGTGCCGACACCATTGCCGCCCACGGCAACCCGCACATCACAACGCCGAATCTGGACGGCCTCGTGCGCAGGGGCTTCAGCTTCCGGGGCAACTATGTGTTCGGCGGGGACAGCGGCGCGGTCTGCGTGCCCAGTCGAGCGATGCTGATGAGTGGTAAGACCTGGTTCAAGGTCGATTCGCCGACGCTCAACGGGGCGCGATTGATGCCGGAGGTCCTGCGGGAGAACGGCTATGTCACATTCGGCACGGGCAAATGGCATAACGGCGAACCCTCGTGGCTGCGTGCCTTTGAGCGCGGAAAAGCCGTCATGTTTGGCGGGATGTCCGACCACACCCAGGTGCCGGTTCGAGACCTGGGCCCGGATGGGAAGCTGACGGACATCCGGACAGGCGAGAAATTCTCCAGCGAGTTGTTTGCGGACGCCGTGACCGAATTTCTCCAGAGCCACGACAGCAGGAAACCCTTTTTCGCGTACGTCGCTTTTACAGCGCCGCACGATCCACGACAGCCGCCGCCGGCCTATCGTGAGCGCTATTATCGAAACCTGCCGCCGATTCCAGCGAACTTCCTGCCGCAGCTGCCGTTCGACAACGGCATGATGCGGGGTGGTCGCGACGAAAACCTCGCCGCCTGGCCGCGTACAGAGGCGGTCATTCGCGATCAGCTCGCCGAGTATTACGGTCTGATCACGCACATGGACGAGCAGATCGGCCGGATTCTCGCGACGCTCGCAGCCTCCGGACAGGCGGACAACACGATCGTCATTTTTGCCGCTGACAACGGACTCGCGCTCGGCAGCCACGGGTTGCTGGGCAAGCAAAGCGTGTTCGAGCACAGCATGCGCACCCCGCTCGTCATTGCCGGTCCTGGCATCCCGCGGGGCAAATCCAGCCGGGCATTCACCTATCTGCTGGACCTGTTCCCGACCCTGTGCGACGTGATCGGCATCGTGCCTCCGGGCGATCTCGAAGGCGAGAGTCTGCGTCCAATCTGGGAAGGCAGGAAGGCCCGAGTTCGTGATTCAGTGTTCCTGCCGTATATCCAGATTCAGCGCGCTGTACGGGATGATCGCTGGAAACTGATCGCGTATCCGCAGATCGGCCACTTACAACTGTTCGACTTGCAGAACGATCCTCAGGAGAGGACCAGCCTCGCTGACCGCCAGGAATATTCGAAACACATCAGGCGACTGCAACAGCTGATGAAACAATGGCAGGCGCGGGTCGGTGACACGCTGGCACTGCCCACGGAGAACAAACCGCCGGCAAGGATCGATCTATCTGGTCGAGAACGTCAGCCGGACCAATGGCAACCGGACTGGATTATCGAAAAATACTTTGCCGGAAAGAGCAATTAGTTTACTTCGGCACCCAGTACACCGAGCCGGCCCGAACGTGAAGCACCTTCACCTCCGGCACGATCGGCCGCAGCCACTCCGCCATCTCCTGCATGCCCGACTCTTCGGACATGTTGTGGCCGATGATGATCCAGCCCTTGGGAATGCCGAGCGTAGCGGCATCCATGACGTACTCGGGGCTGTCGAACGTCCCTTCGATTTCCCGCTGCTCGCCTCCGATCACGACGTCGACGTCCGCGGCGTTGACCGCCGGCGTCGCCATGCCTGCGCCAGTCGCGATGCGTCGGACCTTCGCGGCCGGGTCGCCCACCACGCGGATGGCGGCATCGCCGCGGGCCTTCTTCACTCGCGCCGCCAGCTCGCCCAGCGTGGTCTCCGGGATCACGAACCGGTGCGAGTTGGGTGCCGTTTCCGTCGCGGGATCCAGACCGACTTCGCGTGCGGTGCCGGAGAACATGAAGTCGGGCCGCTGCCGGTGCATGTGATCGTGGATGCGGAAGATCACGACGTTGTGCTCCGTCATGAAGTCGACCTTCTTTTTGTAGACGAGAGGGTCGGCTTCCGCGATCAGCGTGTTGTCGGCGTCGTTCCAGTACGTGTCCTCATGCGGGATGATCATGTTGAGGCCGAGCGCGCTGGCTTTCGTGATCGCCTCGAACGTGCCCATGAAGGTCGTGGCGACGCCGGTGACGGCCGTGTCGGGTCCGCCGAACTTGAAGCGATCGCGCGTCGATCCGTCGTTCCACTGAACACCCTGGACAGCCATGACCGCCTTGATGCGGTTGACGACCTCGCCGGCTGTGAGTATGGCCATGGACCGTTATGCGGCTCCTTTCAAGAATGTTCGCGCTGTCGCATAACGGCGGCGCGCAAAGCGCGCCAGCGACCCTTCGGCAAGCTCAGGGTCGCCTCGAGCATCGTCGAGAGGCGAGGGAGCGGAGCGGGGCATGGGGCCCCCGCGAGCGACCGAGCCGGGGTCCGGGGCAGAGCCCCGGTTAATCAAGCCCTCCAATACGGATCGCCGGCGGAGACGAAACGGATTGGCACTTCAGGAACGATCGTCTTCAGCCAGTCGGCGCACACCTGCATCCCGGGCGCTTCGTTGACGACGCGGCCGATGGAGATGAAGCCCTTCTTGATGCCGGCGAACGCGACGTCCTGGGCGTAGGTGGCCGATTCCCACTCCTGGACTTCGCCGGCGACGATCACGTCCACGTTGGGCAGCATGGCGATGGCGGCCTGGATCATGGTGTAGCCGGGCAGCAGCCCGATCCGTCGAACCGCCATGGTCCGGTCGCCGATCGCGCGGATGCCACCGCGCGTGGCCAGGTTCTTCTTCAACTGGCTGGCGAGCGCCTCGAGCGTGATTGCCGGCACCTCGTAGCGCAGCCCGTCGTCGCCAGCCTTGTATTTCGTCCATCCCATCACGTCCGCGAGACCCTGGGCGCGCGGATCAGGTTTTCGCTGGTTCCAGTGGTGGGTCAGGCGTAACACCACGAGCCGGTGTCTGGCAATGAAGCCGTTCTTGCCCGCGTAGACGGGATCCGGCGACATCGTGGGTGGCGGACCTGCGGCCGTCGCCGGTTGCGGGGGCGGCACAACTGACTGCGGCATGGCAGGTGCCGGCGGCATCGGTGACGAGGCGCCGGTGCCGGGGCCGCTTGCGGTCGCCGGCGGCGGGCCGGCGGTGGCAGGACCGGCACCGCGACCTGCGATCTGGCCGCGCCCGGCCCCGCCACCGGCCGGTGGGGTGCTCAGGTCCGCCCTGGAATAGAACGTCGGCGCCGCCGTGATGACGAGATTCGCACCAGCCTGCACCGCCTTCTGGAGCACGTCGAGCGTCGCCATCGAGGTCGTCACGACGCCGGTGACGACCGTAGAGGGATCGCCGGCCTTGAACGTATCGACGGTCTCGCTGCTCCAGTCGACGCCGATGTTCTTCCTGATGCGATCGACGATCTCCTGCGCGGTCACGCCGGCGCTCCCGCCTTCGCGGTTCGCGCCCGGGTGGGCCACGGCGAGCTCGCTGTTCAGCGCGAACGGACTGGCGACGGCGCCGCCGACCGTCAGTGCGACGAACTTGCGTCGGGAAAGGTGAGTCACCTCGCTATTTCGAGGTCACGAGCACGAGATCCGTCCACTCGCGGCTCTCGTAGATCGCCGCCGCGAATTTCTCGTCGGTCAGGGCCGAGCCGGGCACGAGGTAAGTGCTCAGCTGCTTCGTGTGCACCTTGATCGGGCCAAACGCCGCGCGCAGCGCGTCGGAGTCGGAGCCGCCGGGCCAGTATTTGTCGCGGGACTGCCTGGTCAGGGCAAACAGCAGGATGTAGCCCGGCGCTTCGGCGCCTCGCACCGCCTGGTAATACAACAGCCGCAGATCGGGTCGGAGATTCGCCACCGCAGGATGGAGCGTGTCGCGCACGAAGCGTTCGAAGTTGTCGCGTTGCTCGGGAAGGACTTTGATGAAGTGAATCCCGAGCACATCGACGTCCGGCAGCGTGCCTGTCTTCTCAGGGCTGAGAAGGCGATACTCCGTCGACCGGTCGTTCCCCGGCGCCACACCCGGCTTGGCCGGGCCGGTCCACACCCGATAGAACTGCCCCTTGCGATTGCCGCGGTCGGCCTGCACCAGGTGATCGTTCGCACCCGGCGACGGACTGCCATCCGACGGCGTGACCACCAGCACTTCGCCAAGCTTGATCATCTGCGCACGCGCCTCCTGCGGCACGAACATCAACGCACCGGCGGCGAGGGTGACAACTGCAGTCATGTTCATGCTGCGAAATAGTATCCGCAATCCGGCGAACGATCGATTCCGGCCGTGGCTGCTATCATCGGCCTCACATGCCGATCGTCGTCCAGAAGTATGGCGGCAGCAGTGTCGCCGACGTGACGCGCATTCAGAAGGTGGCCGAGCGCATCATGCGCACGAAGGCCGCCGGATACGACGTCGCCGTTGTCGTCTCGGCCATGGGCGACACGACCGACGAGCTCCTCGCCCTGGCGCGAAAGGTGTCGCCGAATCCGGACCGCCGCGAGCTCGACATGCTGCTCTCGGCGGGCGAACGCATTTCGATGGCATTGCTGTCGATGGCCATCCGCGAGCTCGGTGGCGATGCCATCAGCTTCACCGGGAGTCAGTCCGGGATCATTACGAACGACCGCCACGTCGATGCCCGGATCGTCGAGGTGCGGCCGTACCGGGTTCAGGACGAGCTGGCGCGCGGACGCGTAGTCGTGATCGCCGGCTACCAGGGCGTCTCGTATCGACGTGAAGTGACGACGCTCGGACGCGGTGGCAGCGATACGACCGCCGTCGCGATGGCGGCGGCTCTTGGGGCCGAGTGGTGTGAGATCTGCTCGGACGTGGACGGCGTCTACACGGCGGACCCGCGCGTCGTCCCGGCCGCCCAGCGAATCGGGACGCTGACCTACGAGGAGACGCAGGAGCTGGCCGAAGCGGGTGCGAAGGTGCTCAACGCGCAGGCGGTCGAGTTCGCCAAAGAAAAGGGGATCGCGATCTACGCTCGTGCGACCGCATCGGCGTTGCCCGGGAACGACCCCGCCTCGGACGGCACGGTCGTGCGCCGCCACGCGCCACGGATGCCTGGTACGGTCGCCGGTGTCGCCAGCGAGCGCGACCTCCTGGTCCTCCAGGCCACCGGCGACTGGACGCGCGTCGTCTCAGTCCTCGATGAGTGCGGCGTCAGCGGGAAGCAGCTCCACGTCGCTACGTTCGCCCCTTCGACGACCTCAGGGCCGGCCCCTTCGGCAGGCTCAGGGCCGGGCCGAGCCCAGTCGAGGGCCGGCCACGCGGATGGCACGACGCTCGTGATCTCCCGCGAAAACCTGCACAACGAGGATCGGCTGCGACGAGCGCTCACCGCCGCCTTCGGCGACGACGCGCGGCTCATCGACGGT
>Ga0209382_10000539_pt1 | contig 62630 bp, 67 predicted proteins | sample SoiMetdeltSBSDD5_FD_187599 | JGI IMG/M metagenome (GOLD analysis project Ga0209382, IMG submission 187599) | Bulk soil microbial communities from a Populus tree surrounding site in Tennessee, USA - Soil MetaG P. deltoides SBSDD5 (SPAdes) (version 2) | ecosystem: Environmental > Terrestrial >...
CGTGCAGCTCGCGCGCCAGCGCCACCCGCTCCTGATTGCGGATCTCGCGCTGTTGGCGATGCCAGAGGTCCGCGCGGTAGCGGAACACCGCCGCGAGGGCGACGAACAACAGCAAGAGGACGCTGCCGCCGAAAACGTCGGCCCAGCCCGCGGAGGAGGCGTACATCCCCAGCGCGACGACGACTGTCACGAACGCCGTCCCCAAGACCATCTCCCGTCCCGAGCCCCACCGCACCAGGGAGTAGAGCAGGATCAGGACGGCCATCATGGAGTAGAGGCCGAGGTCCCCGGCGTGCGCAGTCAGCTGGAGGACCGAGAGCAGCCCGGCGACGCCCCACCCGACCAGGGCGGCCATCAGGGGGCGGCCCCGCCGCCAGAGCAGGGCAGGCATCAGCGCCAGGGCGAGCACCGTCACAAGGGGTCGCCAGGCCAAGCCCGGCCGAACGATGCCCTCGACCAAGGCGGCGGCCGCGAACACGCCCACCAGCAGCCAGTCGAGACGACCGATGGGTGGGGCGTCAGCAGGCCGCGGCTCATGCCAGATGGAGCGCCGGACAGTGACCACGGCTCCAGCCTAGGGATCGGCGCGCCTCGGCGTACCCGCCGAACGAACGAGAGAGAGACCATGCCATCGGCCAGGCGAACTCCAGCCTCCGGGCCAATGTGCCCGCCGCCGGGCTCAGCGATCGTGGACCTACCGATCCTCACCACAACAACGGAGCCCATGATGAGAACACGTCAACCCACCACCACCACACTGGAAGACCAGCGGATCCCGGTGAGAGCCAAGCTCGCCGCAGCGTGGACAAGCTTCATGTTCCTGTACGTCTACGTGGACATTCTCGCCTTCTTCAGGCCCGGCGTCATCGATGACATCCTCGCCGGCATCGTCTGGGAGTTCGACATCACCCAGACCTTTGCGACCACGGCGCTGACCCTCATGGCCATCCCGATCCTCATGGTCGTGCTGTCGATGACGCTGCCCGCCCGGGCGAACCGCATCATGAACCTCATCGTGGCCTCGGTCTACGTCCCCGTCTCGGCATTCAACGCGGTGGGCGAGTCCTGGACGTACTTCTACGGCCTTGGCGTCGCACTGGAAGTGATCGTTCTCGCCCTCATCCTGCGGTACGCCTGGACCTGGCCCCGCACCGCACCGTCGGCGACCATGGCGACTATGGCGACCAGCCCGGACCGTGAAACCGTTCGCGCCCAGCAGCAAGCGTGAACCCAAGAGCAGTCCCGTCCTGTTCGGAGCCATCTGCCTCGGTGCCGCGGTGTGGGCCTCCTGGCGGTGGGACACCAACTACCACTGGGACGTCGCGTAGGGGCCTTCCAAGGCCCCTACCGGCAGGTCAGGTCATCGGATGCGCACACAGGCCCACCGCATCGTCGACACCGACCCCAAGCGTGGCAACGTCGTCGTCCGCGTCACTGGCACCCGCCACGACGAGCCGACGTATCAGGTCCGCCAGTCCCTAACCGAACACCCAGGAGGTCCCCGGTCATGATCACCACACCAACCGTGTCCGGGAAACCGGGTCAGGCTCCCACGGGCCTATCCTGCGATCTGTACCCACTAATCGGCTCTCACAGCACCTGGACCGATCCTCGAGGTCCCGTCACCACCATTCCCAAGGCCGTCGAGGATCTGGTGCAGGCACGCTAGGGCCCGGCCGACAGCGCCCCATATGATCCGCCGGATCTGCGGCCGGGGAACTGAGGAAGCGAGCAAGACCGCGAGAACTGGCCCCTCGTCCGGCCACCTGGCCCGCCCGTAGCTGCCGACCGTAGGCCGCAGCGGAGTGGGTCAAGAGCCGGGTTGGCCCGATCGCGTAGTGACACCGGCGAGCCCTGGATTGGGCTCAGTGATCTACCAGTACACGATCATACCGGCGGATAGCGCGGTCCTCCCGAAGACAGGGCTACGTGCCTTCACGCCCTGGGCCCACATGCGACCCATCCGCGAGCAACAGCAACCCGTCCAACCCGCCGCTTGACAGCTACAGCAGCGTCAACGACGTGGCCGAATCGGCGATCGGCGACTACCGCCATGACCATGACGACGCGAGTCTTGAGTGTTTCTGTTCCCGTGCCTGACGAGGATCGAGCGCTGCGGTTCTACGTTGACGCGCTCGGTTTCGAGTTGAGCACCGACGTCGAGGTGGCCGGGCGCTCGGCTGGTCGAGGTCGTTCCGCCCGGTTCGGACGTCGCACTGGTGCTACTGCCCCCGGACAGCGAGATCCCGGTGGCCATCCGAATGGGCCCGAAACCTACTACCCGACGAGTCCTCGCTCGGCTCCCCCTTGCTGCCGACCTGGTTCGGTGCCCGCTGCGGGCCAGGCCGCCACCGCGGTCGATCAGATGACGCGGTGATCTCAAGATCGGCTGAGGTCGTCGCGGCCTTCGACCACGTCGCCGGCGAGGTCTGCCAGCCGGCGGTTGGATGACCGCGCTGCGCGGCGAAGGCTGTCGAATGCTGTGCCCATGTCCACACCGTCTCGCTCGGCGAGTACGCCTTTGGCCTGTTCGATGACGATCCGGCTGTTGAGGGCGTTCTGCAGCTGGGTGGCCAGCGTCTCGCGGCTGCTGGAGACTCGTTCTTGAAGGATCGCGATGGTCGAGACGTCGGCCAGTGCCTGGGCCACCCGCAGGTCGTCGTCCAGGACGTCGGCGGGTTGAGCCCAGAAGAGGTTGAGCGCGCCGATGATGTTGTCCCGGCAACGCAAGGGGAGAGCGTGCACAGTCTCGTAGCCGGCGGCCCCGGCGGCGGCGGCGAATCGCGGCCAGCGGTGGCTCCCGGCATTCAGCCGGTCGGCGCGGGTGGGCTGGCCCTCGACATAGCAGTCGTGACACGGCCCTTCGTCGGTTTGCAGCTCGAACAGCTCGAGCAACCGGACCTGCTCGTTGGACGATGCGGCGAGGTGGAGCCGTCCGCGTGGATCGCCGAGCACGATGCCAGCCGCGTCGACCTGGAGCAGTTCGACGCACCGCTCGGTCAGCAGGTGGAGTAGGTCGATCACGTCGTAGTCGTCGACGAGGGAATCCGCGAGCTCGACGAACGTCGTCGCGAGGCGCTCGGTATCCATGTCCCCTATTTTCCACGGGAGACCCGTCCGGCGCACTCAGTCGTCTAGCCGGATTCGGCGAGTGACGATGTCGTGGGACAGTTCGGCGATCGACCGTCCGTCGGCGTATGCGGCGGCGCACAAGCGCGCGAAGGCGTCGAGGACGTCGAGGTGGAGCTGGATGGTGAGCATGCCAGTGGCTTGGTGGACCTCGGCTCGGAACCTGCTGTCGTCGGCGATCACCCAGACGAGGGCATCCGGCGATCCGATCTCGGGGGCATCGAGTAGCACGATCGCGGCCGCGTCGGCCACCGCGACCGCGTCCGAGCGGTCGGTGCTCGGCAGGATGCCCGGACTTCGGCGGTAGAACCCGAGGACGCCAAGCGACGTCGCACCGACCTGGACCGGCCAGGCGTACGCTGCGCCGGCACCCAGCCGGACGGCAGCGGGTGAGAACCATGGCCACCGGATCGCGCCAGAGTCGTTGAGATCGTCTTCGAGTGCTGGTGTGGCGCTCCGTGCGACATCGACGCCGGGACCCTCGCCAAGTTCTACCTGCAGATCGTCGAGCTGGTCGGTCATCCGGTCCGTCGCGTGAACAGTCATCCGGTGTGGTTCGCGGGCGATCAGCTGCAGGCTGGCCCCGGAGACGTCGAGGCTCGAGACGGACAGCTCACACAGGCGGGCTACGCGAGTTGTCATCGTGCCACCGGCCGTGAGCAGCTGTTCCGGCCAGCCGGGTGGAAGCATGCATGTCCCTACTGCTCGACCGGAACCGGAGGCTTGCGTAGCCGAGCGCCGACCTCGCGGAGATGCCGAAGCACCTGACGGTACGACGCGAACGTGGAGGTTTCCTCGTAGGTCACGTCGTATCTCTCGCAGAAGCGCTGCACGACCGGCTGCGCATGACGGAGGTTGGGCCGCGGCATGCTGGGGAACAGATGGTGCTCGATCTGATAGTTCAGACCGCCGAGGACGATGTCGACGACCGGACCACCGCGAACATTGCGAGTTGTCAGGACCTGCCGGAGCAGTGGGTCATTCGACTGTTCGGCCGACATCATGGGCATGCCCTTGTGGTTCGGCGCGAACGAGCAGCCGAGATAGAGGCCGAGCAGACCCTTGTGGATGGCGACGAAGGCGACCGCTTGCGGCCAGCTCATGGTGGTGACCAGCAGCACCGTGTACGCGACAAAGTGGGCGGCAAGCAGGCCGAGCTCGAGCGCGCGGTGTGGTACGCCGGGGCGTAGCAGTGCGCGGACGCTGGATACGTGCAGGTTGATCGCTTCGAGCAGCAGGAGGGGAAAGAACAGCCACGCCTGGTGGCGGGTCAGCCACGCCGCAGCCCCGCGCCGATCGGCCGCGCTTTCGTGGTCGAAGACCAGGATCCCGGGATGGACGTCCGGATCGGATTCCAAATCGTTGGGATGGGCGTGGTGGGCATTGTGCTTGTCGACCCACCAGCCGTAACTGAGTCCGCTCAGCAGGTTCGCATGCACGAGGCCAAGCAGCCGGCTCCGACCTTTTCGACGGGTGACCTGACGGTGGCCCGTGTCGTGGCCGAAGAACGCGACCTGGGTGGACACGATCGCGAAAGTGGCCGCGATCAGCAGCAGCCACCACGACCCACGCAGCAGCACCATCGCGGCGATGACGATGCCGAGTGCGGACAGGTTGGCGATCAGCAGTCCGGCGTAGAACCCCGGCTTGCGTCCAAGCAGGCCGAGCCGGCGGATTTCGTGTGCGAGCTCGGCGTAGCCGCTCGGTTTGACCGGGATGGACTGGTCTTGGGTGGCAGACATCTCGACTCCGCTCGGTGGCAGTAATTCACCACCGGGGGCCGGAGCGGCTTCTCTCTCAGCCTACGGCCGACACCGAACGGAGCCAAACGGCAGTGGGGTCGATTCGGAGAATACGGCCGCGTGTGGCATGGTGGGGTGCGACGGTCGTCAGATTTCTGTGTACGTGGTTTACCTTTCGCGCTCGCGGATTCGTCGCGGGCGCGTTTGCTTTCTGCCAGTCATGGCGTGAGGCCGCCGCTCCGAGAACGCGGCCGGGATCCACAATCGTGGGTCGACATCCATCAAGGTAGAAGGAGAGAAACCATGGCACAGGGATCTGTGAAGTGGTTCAACGCTGACAAGGGCTTTGGCTTCATCAGCGTGGACGGCGGCGAGGAAGACGTGTTCGTTCACTTCTCCGCCATCGAGGCGAGCGGGTTCCGCAGCCTCGAGGAGAACCAGCGGGTCGAGTTCGACGTCAAGCAAGGTGACCGCGGCCAGCAGGCCGAGCGTGTTCGTTTGATCTGAGCGAACGAGAAGACGCTGGGGGGCGGCGTCCGCACCAGGTGGGTGCGGACGCCGTCTTCGTTCCTGGCGCCGCCCGCCACGAGTTCGGTTGGCACGACCACGACGCGCTACGCGAGCAATCGGAGCGGTCAGTTGTGGTGGGTGGCTCCCGTCGGTCGCGTCGACGGGCGTAGCCTGCCGGCGTGGATGACGAGGATCGTATTGCGCTGTTGTTGGATTACGAGAATCTGGCGATCGGGGCGCGGGAGAATCTGGGGGGTGTGGGCTTCGATGTCCGCCCGATCGCGGATGCGTTGGCTGAGCGGGGCCGGGTGGTGGTGCGACGCGCGTATGCGGATTGGTCCAACTTTGACGAGGATCGGCGGATGCTGACCCGGTCTCATGTCGAGCTGATCGAGATGCCGCAGCGGATGGGGGCGGTGCGCAAGAACGCGGCCGATATCAAGATGGCGGTGGACGCGGTCGAGCTGGCGTTCGTCCGGGACTATGTGTCGACGTTCGTTGTGGGTACCGGGGACAGTGACTTCACGCCGTTGGTCTACAAGCTTCGGGAGTTGAACAAGCGCGTGATCGGGGTGGGTGTTCGGGGGTCGACGTCGGCGTTGCTGCCACCGGCGTGCGACGAGTTCCTCTACTACGACGACCTGGAGGGCATCGAGCCAGGGCCGGCGCGGCGGTCGCCGCGGCGTCAGCGGCGCCCCGTGGCCTCGCCTGCCCGGCGTGAGGCGCTGCCGGAACCCGAAGACGACGCGGCGGATGTTCAGAGCTCCCGCGATCTCGACGGTCTCGCCGTGCTGGTCGCGCAGACCATCTCCGGTCTGCAGCACACCAGCGGCCAGGTGACGGCGTCGACGTTGAAACGCACCCTGCTGCGTAAGGACCCGACGTTCAACGAGGCCGACTACGGCTTCCGGACGTTCGGTGAGCTGCTGCGTCACCTGGCGGGGCGGCACGTCGTCGAGCTGGCCGACGGGCCGACCAAGGGTGACCCGGAGGTTCTCCTGCCTGCGTTCGACGGCCAGGACGAAGCCCTCGATCTGCTCCGGTCGGTGGTGGAGGACCTGATCGACCAGAACGGCCGCGCCGCGCTGTCCGGGCTCAAGGACCAGCTCCGACGGATCCGACCGGGCTTCAGCGAGAAGACCCTCGGATACCGCAGCTTCCTCCAATTCTGCCGGGCCGCCGACACCGCCGGCACTATCCACCTCGAGTGGAACGACGACACCGACGACTACCTCCTGACCATCCCAACGCGTACTGGTCGGTAGTACCCAAACCAAACCACTCCGGATGGCGGTTCACGCGTTGCCGGTCATGGCTTCGCGACACCTGTGACGGTGAGCCCACACATTCGGACCTTCGCCTGCCACCGAGCTGGCGGGAGTCGTTGTGCTAGTAGTAGGTCGGTCGGCGTCGCCGATGACCGCCTTGCCTTGTGTTGTCGCGGGAGCTCGTCGCCGTCAGGCCGGTGGGCGCCGGATATTGCGGTCTGAGGGGAGTGCCCTCTCGGGTAGCAGATTCGCGGTCTCTGAGGTCGGCGAGTCGTTCGCGTTCGTCGGCTTGCTGGTCGCGCTGGTCGGCGATGGCTTCGCGCTGGTCGGCGATGGCTTCGCGCTGGTCGGCTTGCTGGTCGCGCTGGTCGGCCGCGATGGCGCGTTCAGCGCCGTCATGTTGAGCGGTTCGCCTAATCCACAGCATCGCGGCTAGCTGCCGTTGTTCGGCGACGCGTAGCACGGCTTCAGCAGCTGCTTTGCGTCGCTCTGCGGCTTGCGCTCGCATTGCAGCGGCCTCTTCTCGCACCCTGGCGGCCTCTTGACGCCCAAGTTCCGCCGTTTCGCGCAGCGCAGCCGAATCCTCCTGTAGCCCCTGGAGGTAGAAGTGTTGCGGGTCCTCGCTGCCGCCGGGCGCCATGACGCCAAGCGTAGCTCGACGGGTCATTCTGTAGGCATCGCGCGGACGATCCCCGGCTCCGACCCTGCGCGCCGGCAATCCGGCCTCGACGGTGAGCGCGTTCATCCACCGGCGACGATGCTCGAACCGCGCGTCGGGTCGATCGATCCGGGACCACCGGCGGAACGTCTCGACCAAGGCGAGATCCTTGGCCGCCGCACGGTCGCCATTGCAGAGCAGGCGCGCGATCCACAGCAGTCGTGGCGCGCTCGCTCGTACGAAGCCCGCGAACTCGTCTTGGTCGGCCATCGATCCCTCAGCTTCGGCGGCTGTCGTCTCCTCAGTGGCCCGGTAGCGCCTGAACGGTTGACAGGGCCACTGAGGACATCACGGTCGACCGCCGGTCCAGCCAGACGAGGACGCGGACCGGCGTATCCGAAGAGGCGGCGACCCTTAGGGTGTGCAGGAAGGCCGTCGCAGCTGGTGCTGTCAGCTTGGGAACCGCGCCGTGCAGGGTCTACCCCACCTGCCGTTCACCGCTCAGCAGGACAGGCCGTCCTCGGGCATGGTGCCGTCGACGAGGTAGGCGTCGATCGCGTCGTCGACGCAGTCGTTGCCCATGTGGTAGCCGGTGTGCCCGTCGCCGTCGCGGCTGACCAGCACGCCGGACCGGAGCGCGTCGGCTAGGGCCTCGGCGCCCGCGTACGGTGTCGCCGGGTCACGCGTCGTGCCGATGACGACGATCGGAGCGGCACCCGCGGCGTCGATCACTGGTGTCGGCTGTTCCGGCCGGATCGGCCACGCAGAGCAACCGTACTGCGACCAGGCGAAGATCCGACCGAACATCGGCGATGCCTGCTCGTATCGCGGCACGGATCGGCGAATCTGTTGGGGTGTCAGGTACGCCGGATCGTCGAGGCACCTGACCGCGTAGCCCACCTGAATCATGTTGTCGTGATAGCGGCCGTCCTCGCGGCGAAGATAGGCATCGACCACCCTGAGCAGCACTGAGCCGTCTCCCTGGAAGGCGGCGCTCAACGCCTCACTCAACAGCGGCCAGTAGTCCTGGTTGTAGAGCGGCGCCACGACGCCGATGAAACCCAACGCCTCGGTGAGTGGTCGCTTCGGATCACCGGTGTCCAGTGGGCTCTGGTCGAGATCGTCGAAGAACGAACGCAGCCGCTCGATCGCCTCGCTCCGGTCCGAGCCGAGCGGGCAGCCCCCACTGGCCACGCAGTCGTCGACATAGGCCTCGAGCGCGGTCTGGAAGCCGGCCACCTGTTGGACGCCGGCCTTCGTCGCCGACAGGGTCGGGTCGACCGCGCCGTCGAGAACGAACCGCCCGACCCGCCGCGGAAACAGCTCACCCGCAGCACGCTACTGCTCGACGATCCGGATCAGTGGCCGCCGCCGAGGGGTCTGAGGCAGGATGGTTTGCAGGGGCCCGACGTCTCATCGAGGCTGCGCGGGAGGGTGCCATGAACCAGGCGTTGCTCAACTCGATGACGGTGGCCGAACGCAGGCTCGTCGCCGAGACCTCGCGTGGCGCGATTGCCGAGCTCGACGAGGAAGAGCTGCTGGCGTTGCAGATGCGGATCCGGCGCGCCCGATCGAAATACGTGAGCGTCTACCGCCGCAAAGCCAGCGGCGCTGTCGTGAAGCGTGGCGGCCGCGGGTTCAGCTACCCGAAGAACCAGCGGGACCGGGACAAGGCCGAGGTGTTCGAGCAGGCGTTGGCGTCGGTCAGCAAGGCGGTCGGCCGCCGCGCCACACAGGCCGCCGCTGAATTGAAGGCGTCGCGGCTGGCGGCCGCCCGATCGGGCGGATCCGGACCGAGGAAGGCCGGCGGGCGTCCTGCCGCGGTGCAGAAGCCGGCGGTGTCTCGGCCGCGCGGGGTGAAGAAGACGACCGGCGGTCTCAAGAAGGACGCGTCGAGTCGGGCCCTTGGTGCCAAGCGGCAGGCGAAGCGCGACTCCCGCTGATCGAGCCCGCCGAGTCAGACGGCCGGGACCGTCGTGCGCATCACGCAGTTGAACTGACCCTTGCCGCGTATGTACTCGAACCCCGCTTTCTCGTAGAGGCTGCGGGTCCCGTTGTAGAGGTGGGACGCCGAGATCTTCTTGCCTTGGGTGTCCCGCGGGTATCCCTCGACCACGCCGCCGCCGGCCTGGGCGATGAGGTCGAGTGCGCCGCGGAGTGCTGCCGCCGAGACGCCTCGACTGCGGTGGCGCGGTCGATGAAGAAGCAGGTGGTCCGGTAGTCGGGGAGCAGGTCCATCTCCTGCTCGTACTGCGCCCGGTGGTAGATGCTCGGCAGCTCCTCCGGTGTGCCGTACTCGCACCATCCGATGGCGACGTCGTCGTCGGAGACCAGAGCGGCGTGGGCCTTCCCCTCCTCGACGTAGCGGCGCTTGAGTGCACAGTTGGCCTCTGGCCCCTGGCCTCGCTCGGGGCCGTCCGGGTGGAAGTAGATGCACCAGCAGCCGCCCCACACGCCGTTGTGCTTGTCTACCAGCGCCGCGAACGCGTCCCACCTCGCCGGCGTCAGCGGCTTGATCTCGAACTCACCCATGCCGCCCCTCCCCTGTCTGCAGTCCCGCGTCTAGTGAAGCAGCGGCCACCGACGACAGGAGGAGGCGCTCAGTGCCGAGCGGTGCTGATCTCGTCCAGGACCGCCGCGAGTGGATGCGGCACCCGATCGGGGTCGAGCGCGTCGACGAGCAGTCCGGCGTACTTGATCTTGCGCCCGCTGGTGGTGCCCATGAATCGGCGCATGACCGCCGGCTCCGGTCGGCCGCGATGGAACGGCTGGCGGGTGAGGGTCTCCCACGCGGCTCGGTCGCCGCTGGCGTCGATGATCTCGACCACTGCAGGTACGCCGTGGGCGCGGATGAGCTCGTCTTCGAGGTCGTCGACGCAGGCGTAGAAGGGCCGCAGGCCCGGGAACCGAGCCAGGGTCCTTTGCACGTACGCACGCTCGGCGGCGTCGTAGAGACCGGTGACCGGGATCTCCGAGGCGACGTAGTGCCGCAGGGCGGTGCCGAGATTGGTCACGCCGCCGAGCTGCACCAGCTCCACACCGGAGGCGGCCAGGTCGATGCCGCGTAGCCGGGCGAGCCGCTCGAGCGCGCGTCGGTCGCTCGGACCTTCCACCAAGATGGCGGCCGTCGGCTCGGTCACGCTGATCCCCTCCGGGAGCATCCTCCCCGACCGGTCCCCGCCGTGCGACCACATTGCTCTTGGCAAGAGGTCTGCTGATAAGTAAACGTATATTCGTTTATACTGATGTCTATGTCAACCGAAGATCAGCCCCTCGCCGGCCGAGTCGCCCTCGTCGCCGGTGCGACCCGCGGCTGCGGCCGCGCCATCGCCGTCGAACTCGGAGCACTCGGCGCCATCGTCTATGGCAGTGGACGCTCGACGCGGGCCGGGCGCTCACCCATGGACCGGCCGGAGACGATCGAGGACACCGCTGAGCTCGTCACCGCCGCCGGTGGCGTAGGGATCGCGGTTCGCTGCGACCACGCCGACCCGGCTGACGTGGAGGCGCTCGTGGGACGCATTCGTCGTGATCACGCCCGGCTCGACATCCTGGTCAACGACGTCTGGGGCGGGGATCCGTTCGTCGAGTGGGACAAGTCGTTGTGGGAGCACCCGCTCGACGCGACTCTCGGCGTCCTGCGCAACGGCGTCGAGACGCACTTGATCACGAGCCACTTCGCGATCCCGCTCATGCTCGAGGGCACGGGTGGCCTTCTCGTCGAGGTGGGCGACGGCAAGGGCGACGTGCCCTATCGCGCGAACCTGCCGTACGACCTCGTCAAGACGGCCGTCGTACGGATGGGCGAGACGCTGGCCCATGAGCTCCAGCCGTACGGCGTCACGGCGCTGACCGTCACGCCCGGGTGGCTGCGATCGGAGTCGATGCTCGACTACTTCGAGGTCACCGAGGAGACGTGGCGCCAGGCAGCGGAGCGAGTCCCGTACTTCAGCCACTCCGAGACGCCGCATCTGCTCGGTCGCGGCATCGCTGCCCTGGCGGCCGACCCGGATCGGGATCGCTTCGCCGGCCAGTGCCTCGGCTCGTGGGATCTCATGAGGGAGTACGACCTGGTCGACGCCGACGGCAACCGGCCGGATTGGGGTGCCGTCGACCTGGAAGCCCGGCAAGCGACCCTGACCGACGGGATGCCGGAGCCCGCGTGATGTCGCGTCCCCGCACGATCAGCGACGAGGCGGTCCTGGATGCTGTGCTGGCCCTCGCGCACCGGATCGGTCCGGCCCGGGTGACATTCGCCGCGGCGTCCGCCGAGTCCGGACTTTCGGCGGCGACGCTGGTCCAGCGGTTCGGCACCAAGCGCGAGTTGCTGCTCGCGGCCGACAAGCGAGGGGTCGATCTCTGGGTGGGTGCCCTGGACCACTCGACAGCCGCTTCGCCGGTGGCGCGGGTCGTCGAGGGGCTCGTCCTCGCCGTCGATCCGGACATGACGCCCGAGCAGATGGCCAACTCGGTCGCGATGCTCCAACTCGACCTCGCCGACCCCGACTTTCACGCCGAGACACTCCGCGGAGCGCGAGCCGTTCGGGCCCACATCGAACGCGACCTCGACGCCGCACTCGAAGCGGGCGAGCTGCGCCCTGGCGTCGACGTCACGGCGCTCGCGAAGCTCGTCGAGACGACCTATCACGGCGCGATGATCGGCTGGGCAGTCCATCGCGAGGGCACTCTCGCCGACTGGATGCGCGAGCAGGTCGAGGCGGTGCTCGCGCCACACCGGACCGCGAGCTGACCGCCTCGTCAGCCCGATTGGTCGGTGTCCTTGACTCCCTCGGGTAGCAACAGCAGCGCGCCCGCGAGGAAGCACAGGGCGCCGATCGAGGTCGTCGCGTTGGTCAGCGTCTCGTTCACGGGCACACCGGACTCGGGCAGCACGAAGCCGGTGAGCGCCGAGACGCCGAAGGCGATGCAGCCCAGGAGGTTGATGGACACGATCGCACCGTCGAGCGAGCGCGGTGGGCGACCCAGCCGGCGGCCGGCGACCTCCACGTACGCGAGGTAGCCCGAGATCAAGAAGCAGACAGACCCGACCGCGTCCGGCTGCCAGACCAGGTGGTTGTACTCCCCGGAGTCAACCGTGACGGTCATGCCCCAGAAGGTCGTCACGTTGAAGGCCAACGTGCCGAACAGCTGGATGGCGCTGCTCCACCAGTCGAGGTCCCGCGGTCGCCAGACGAACGCCCTGAGTGAGCCGCGATCCGCCGCGATGGCCTCCTCGTAGTCGGTGTTGACCACCTCGAGCCACTGCAACGCGGCGGCCGACGTGAACAGCAGCGAGCCCACGAAGAACGTCACGCCGACGGCCCGGCCACCGACGGCGTCGAGGTACATCGGCAGCGGCGCGACGACGAAGCACAGCGAGCCGAACGCGAAGAGGACGGCGATCCACCACGACGCCCGGTGCGGCGCCCACAGCGGGTGCTCGGAGCCCGGCCGTACTCGCGACAGCCGAGACTGATGTTTACGGCGCCACCGCCGAGAGCGCCCCGACTGCCTCACGCCTGGCAGGACGGAGCGTCCTCGAACGCCTGCCGGACGGCCTCCTCGGACGACTGGGCGTAGCCCTCGATGTCGTCAGCGAGCGTGGCGAGGGCATCCTGGGTCGCCGCGAGCTCGGTCGAGCTCTCGGTCAGCGCCGTCGTGAACTCCTCGGCGTCGCCGGCGTCGGCGGCCTTCGACAGGGCGCCGCTGAGGCCTTCGACGCTGGAGTTCAGCGCTTCGGCGTCGGAGGATAGGTCCTCCTCGGCGCTGTTGATCGCGGAGTCGGCGTCGGTCGGAAGCTCTGTGATCGCGTCGGACAGGTCCCTGACGCTCTGCTGTACGTCGTCGGCCCGGTCGGACAGCTCGGACTGGACTTGGTCCATCGCCTCACTCGCACTGGAGCCGGTGTCGACGTCGAGCGCGTCCGTGAGTCCGCTGAGACTGCTCGACACGTCGTCGGCGGCTTGGCAGACCGAATCCGCCCATTCCGTCGCCGCGGACGAGGTCCCGGTGTCGTCTCCATCGCCGCCGCACCCAGCTAGCACCAGGAACAGCGTCGCCACCCCGACGGTCAGTCTTGTCATGGGTTCTCCACAGGTCAGTGTGTCGCGCCGGTCGCGCAGGCGCGGCTACGTCGGCAAGGTCACCACGACAGCCGCCGAGCCTTCTAGGGCCGAACGGTCCGGTTCTGTCACAGACGGGACCCGGTTCAGCGTCGTTTCAGTGCTTGACTGGTACGGAGGTACGTGACGCGCGGCGGGTGTCGGCGCGTCGGAGGGTGATGTCGTGCGCGTACTGGTCGTGGAGGACGAGCGACGGCTCGCGGACGGTCTGCGGGCCGGTCTCGAGGCCGAGGGGTTCGCCGTCGACGTCGCGCTCACCGGCACCGACGGCCTGTGGTTCGCGGAGGAGAACTCCTACGACGCCATCGTCCTCGACATCATGCTGCCCGGCATCGACGGCAACCAGATCTGCGAGCGGCTCCGCGAGGCCGACGACTGGACACCGATCCTGATGCTGACGGCCCGAGACGGCGATCGCGACCAGGTGACGTCGTTGGACCGTGGGGCCGACGACTACCTGACCAAGCCGTTCTCGTACTCCGTACTGCTGGCCAGGCTGCGCGCGCTGTTTCGCCGTGGCAGCTCGGAGCGGCCCGCCGTACTCACCGCCGGCGATCTGCGACTGGATCCGGCGGCCCGGCGGGTCTGGCGCGGCGACACCGAGCTGGATCTCACGGCCCGGGAGTTCGCCGTGCTCGAGTGTCTGCTGCGCCGGGCCGGCGACGTGATGTCGAAGCGGGACCTGCTCGCTCACGTCTGGGACTTCGACTTCGACGGCGACCCCAACATCGTCGAGGTCTACGTCCGCCACCTGCGCAACAAGGTGGACCGTCCGTTCGGCCGGGCAGCGATCGAGACGCTGCGCGGGGCGGGATATCGGCTGGCCCGCGATGGTGGCTGACGGCGGGGACGCGGCTCGGCTGCGGCCGATCAGATGGCGTACGACCGGGATCGCCGTCGCCGTGGTCGGCGTGTCGGTCGTGATCGTCAGCGTCGCCCTGCTCCTCACGCTCCGGAGCACGCTGTCCGACCAGGTCCATGACGACGCGTGGCTCCGGGCCAACGAACTGGCCGCCGCCTGGCCGGACGATCCGCGGTCGCCGCTGTTGGTCGGGGACGCCGAGGACATGCTGATCCAGGTGCTGGCCACCGACGGATCCGTCCTGGCGTCGAGCACCAACGTCGCCGGCGAGCCGGCTGTCGCCCGCCTCGACCCCGGTGAGTCGGTGGAGACGACGACGCCGCTCGACGAGGGTCAGTACTACGTCGCCGCAGCGGGAGTCGAGGGCGACGGCGAGGCCCGTACGGTGCTGGTCGGTCGCACCCTCGACGACGTCAGCGAGACCACGTGGGCCGTCGTGTGGGTGTTGCTCATCGGTGTACCTCTGCTGCTGGTCGTGGTCGCGGCGACGACGTGGTGGCTGGTCGGGCCGGTGCTCGCACGGGAGGAACGGGCCGCCCGGCGGCAGCGGCAGTTCGTCTCGAACGCCTCACACGAGCTGCGCTCGCCGATCGCGGCCGTCCGGCAGCATGCCGAGGTCGCGTTGGCGCACCCGGATCGGGTGGCGGTCGGCGACCTGGCCACACCGGTACTGGGCGAGACGATCCGGCTGCAGGAGATGGTCGAGGACCTGCTCCTGCTCGCGCGAGTGGACGAACGTGCCCTGCGGCTGGAGCACGCCGTGGTCGACGTCGACGATCTCGTGCTGGACGAGATCCGGCGACTGCGTACGTCGACCGACCTGGTCGTGGACGGATCGGGCGTACACGCCAGTCGGGTCCGTGGCGATGCAAGGATGCTCGGCAGGGTCCTGCGCAACGCCGGTGACAACGCCGCCCGGCACGCCCACGAGTCCGTCGCGTTGTCGACGTCGCGGGTGGCCGGCGGGATCGAGATCTGCGTCGACGACGACGGGCCGGGCATCGCCGCCGCCGATCGGAGTCGGGTGTTCGAGCGCTTCGTACGCCTCGACGAAGCCCGGACTCGTGACCACGGCGGCAGCGGGCTCGGCCTCGCCATCGTGGCCGAAGTCGTCGCGGCGCACGGCGGCCGGGTCGACATCGCGGAGTCGCCGCTCGGCGGAGCCCGGCTGCGGATCACATTGCCGGCGGTCTAGAAGAACTCCAGCAGGTACGGGTCGGCGGCGAACGCCGTGTCGAGTCGCCGGTCGTCCTCGGGTCGGCCGCCGGTCGCGAGTTCGACCGTACGAAGCGTGGCGAGGGGCGTGCCGGCGTACATCGCGGCCAGTCCGTTCGGGCCGAGCCGCAGACTGCCGTCGGCCTCGGCAGCGGCCTCCAGGGTGCCGGAGCCGTCGGCGATGCGCAGCCGCCAGCTCCCGTCGCAGCCCGGCGCCAGCGGATCGACGATCGTGAGCGGCACCTCGACCGGCGCCGAGTCGGCGAAGCCGCGGTCAGCGATCGCTGTCGACGCGTCGATCAGCCGGAGCATCCAGCGTGCCTGTTGGGTCGTGCCGTCGGCGCCCAGGCCGAGGAGGAGGTGGACGGGATCGCGCGGCCCGACGTACGCGTGGACCGTCTTGGCGATCGAGGCTCCGGAGCCGACGACGGACCACAGGGCGCGCAGCGACGACTCGCTCGCCCCGATCAGGTGCGTGACGAGGAGGTCGTTGCCGAACCAGCCGTAGATCACGAACCCGTCATCGGTGAGGTAGCCGAAGGTGTCGGGATCGGCCAGCTCCTCCCGCACGTCCTCCGGCTCGAGGAGCTTCGGCCCATTGGCGCGGGTCCGTACCCAATGTGCGCGCAGGAGATCGAGCAGGAGATCGGCGGAGTTCGGGTCGGCCCGGCGTACCCCACCGGCGGTGTGGCCGAGGGCCCGCAGTCGATCGGCGTCCACAGCGATCCGGTGCTGGCTGCCGGCCACTTCCCAGCCGACCCGTCGATAGACCCCCGGCACGGTCGGATAGAGCGCCGAGATCGCGTCCCCCAGCTCGCCGGCTCGGCGGCCCGCGGCCGACAGCAGTGCCCCGGCGGCTCCCCGGCCGCGGTAGTCCGGCGCGACGACGACCCCCGCGATGCCGGCCATGGCGAGCTCCCGGCCGCCCCAGTACTGCTGGAACGGTCGCAGCATGGCATGGGCGACGAGCGTCGAGCCGTCGTACACGCCGATCAGCCGGCCCGCCTCGATCGCCTCCCGCCGGCGGCTGAACCAGTCGTCGCGGTGCGCGTCGGGCATCGGGCCGAACGACCGGGTTCGGATGTCGAGCGCGAGCTCCAGGTCGGACTCGGCGAGGTCGGCCGTGCGGAGTGTTGTCGACGCCATGGCGGGGACTCTACGGTCTGCCGGGCGGTGGGACCGGCCAATTTCCGATGGCCGCGTCGACCGGCGTTGCCTCGGCCGGTAGGTTCCAATCGACCCGGCGGCGGACGTCGCCAGGCCGACATCGAGGAGGACCCATGCCGCAGACGGTGCGAGGAGTCGTCGCCCGTGAGAAGGGCGCGCCGGTCACGCTCGAGGAGATCGTGGTCCCTGATCCAGGACCGGGAGAGGCGCTCGTACGGGTCGAGGCCTGCGGCGTGTGCCACACCGACTTGCACTATCGCGAGGGCGGCATCAACGACGAGTTCCCGTTCCTGCTCGGACACGAGGCGGCCGGGACCGTCGAGGCGGTCGGCGACGGCGTCGACGAGGTCGAGCCGGATGACTTCGTGATCCTGAACTGGCGCGCCGTGTGCGGTCGGTGCCGGGCCTGCCGGCGGGGACGCCCCTGGTACTGCTTCGACACCCACAACGCCACGCAGTCGATGACGCTCGCCGACGGCACCGCGCTGTCGCCCGCCCTCGGCATCGGCGCCTTCGCCGACAAGACCCTGGTCGCTGCCGGGCAGTGCACCAAGGTCGACCCGGAGGCACCGGCGGCGACGGCCGGACTGCTGGGGTGTGGCGTGATGGCCGGCCTCGGGGCCGCGATCAACACCGGCAACGTCGGCCGCGGCGACTCCGTCGCGGTGATCGGCTGCGGTGGCGTCGGCTGCGCCTCCGTCGCAGGGGCCCGGCTCGCCGGCGCTCGTACGATCATCGCGCTCGACATCGATCCGAAGAAGCTCGAGTGGGCTCGCGGACTCGGCACGACCCACACCGTCGACGCGAGTCAGGTCGAGGATGTCGTCACGGCGGTCCAGGACCTCACCGACGGCTTCGGCGCCGACGTCGTGATCGACGCGGTCGGGCGGCCCGAGACGTGGAAGCAGGCGTTCTATGCCCGGGATCTGGCTGGCACGGTCGTCCTCGTCGGGGTACCCACTCCCGATATGCGGATCGAGATGCCGCTGCTCGACTTCTTCGCCCGCGGTGGCGCCCTCAAGTCGTCCTGGTATGGCGACTGCCTGCCGAGTCGGGACTTCCCGATGCTCATCGACCTCTATCGCCAAGGTCGGCTCGACCTCGACGCGTTCGTGTCGGAGACGATCGCGCTCGACCAGGTTGAGCCGGCGTTCGACCGAATGCAACGAGGCGAGGTGCTCCGGTCGGTGGTGGTGTGGTGAGCGAGCCGACTGCCGCGTCGACCGGAGTACGGATCGACCGCGTCGTCACCTCGGGGACGTTCCGAATCGACGGCGGGGAGTGGTCGGTCGACAACAACGTGTGGCTGGTCGGCGACGATGCCGAGGTCGTGGTCATCGACGCCGCTCATGACGCCAAGGCGATCCTCGACGGCATCGCGGGCCGCCGCGTCGTCGCCATCGTGTGTACGCACGGTCACAACGACCACATCAACGCCGCGATCGAGCTGCGGGAGGCGACCGGCGCGCCGGTCTGGCTGCATCCCGGCGACCGCATGCTCTGGGACGCCGAGCATGATGTCGCGCCCGACCACGAGATTGTCGCCGGAGGCCGGTTCGAGGTCGAGGACATCGTGCTCCAGGTGCTCCACACACCAGGCCACTCCCCCGGGTCGGTGTGCCTGTTCGCCCCGCAGTTGAACGCCGTGTTCACCGGCGACACGCTCTTCTCCGGTGGGCCGGGTGCCACTGGCCGGTCCTACTCCGACTTCGACACGATCATCGAGTCGATCCGGGACCATCTGCTCCAGTTGCCGCCGCAGACGGTCGTGCACACCGGCCATGGCGACACGACGACGATCGGCAGCGAAGAGCCCGACCTACCAGTCTGGATCGAGCGCGGTCACCGAAAGTCGGCAAATAACTGCGCAGGGGGTCATCCATTTCGGCGCGGGCACCGTACTCCATTGCGGAGGCCGGTCCGCGGCCTCCGGGAGGGAGGAGCCCATGTCCAGATCTCGCGTACGCGCTGCCGCAGTCGGCGCGGCCTGCGCCGCCGCCGTGGCGACCCTGTCGATCGCGCCACCGGCGTCGGCATCGACCGGGAATGTGCAGGTGCTGTCGACGTTCCTGACCGGCGCCCAGGAGGTGCCCGGGCCCGGCGATGCGAACGGCTTCGGCGCCTTCGCCGCCGTGACCAAGGGCGACAAGCTGTGTTACGCCCTGACCGCCCGTCGGATCGAGCCGGCAACGCTGGCCCACATCCACGCCGGTCCACGCGGCGTCGCCGGTGGCATCGTGGTCGCGCTGCAGGCTCCAACGAGCGGGTTCTCGGCCGACTGCATCACAACGGTGCCCGAGGACCAGAACACGATGGACACGCTCACCGACAGTGAGCTGGCGGCGATCCGGGCCAACCCGTCGCAGTTCTACGTCAACGTCCACAACGATCCGTTCCGCGCTGGAGCCATCCGGGGCCAGCTCCACTAGACCCACCGAAGTTGTCAGCCGCTATTCGGCCTATGGCCCGAATAGCGGCTGACAACTCTCGAGTGGCGGCGGCTAGCCTGAGCCCATGACGGAGTCACTCGCCGCGCTGACCGCCCACCTCGCCGACGCCGACCCGGAGATCGCACGCCTCGTCGATGCCGAGGGACGTCGACAAAGTGAGTCGATCCGGCTGATCCCGAGCGAGAACTACGTGTCCCAGGCCGTCCTCGACGCCACCGGCACGCTGCTCACGAACAAGTACTCCGAGGGCTATCCGCGGCGCCGCTACTACGAGGGCCAGCAGGTCATCGACCAGATCGAGGAGCTCGCCATCGAGCGAGCGAAGGCGCTGTTCGGCGTCGACCACGCCAACGTGCAGACGTACTCCGGCTCGCCGGCCAACCTGGCCATCTACCTCGCGTTCCTGCAGCCGGGCGAGACCGTCATGGGCATGTCGCTGCCGATGGGCGGCCACCTCACCCACGGCTGGAACGTGTCGGCGACCGGCAAGTGGTTCAACTCCGTGCAGTACGGCGTGCGTCGCGACACCGGTCGGATCGACTTCGACGAGGTACGTGAGCTCGCCGAGAAGGAGCGCCCGAAGGTCATCTTCTGCGGCGGCACGGCGATCCCGCGCACCATCGACTTCGAGGCGTTCGCCAAGATCGCGCGTGACGTCGAGGCGATCCTGGTCGCCGACATCGCGCACATCGCCGGTCTCGTCGCGGGCGGCGCGCACCCCTCGCCGGTCGGCCACGCCGAGGTCATCTCCACCACGACGCACAAGACGCTGCGTGGACCGCGGGGCGCCATGCTGATGTCGGACGCCGATCACGCCAAGGCACTCGACCGGGCGGTCTTCCCTGGCCTGCAGGGTGGGCCGCACAACCACACGACGGCGGCCATCGCGGTGGCACTTCGGGAGGCGGCGACGCAGGAGTTCCGGGCGTACGCCGAGCAGATCGTCACCAACGCGAAGGCGCTCGCGACCGCGCTGACCGAGCAGGGCTTCGACCTGGTGTCCGGGGGCACCGACAATCACCTGATCCTGGTCGACGTGACCAACAAGGACATCGGTGGCAAACCGGCCGCGCAGGCGCTCGACCGGGCCGGCATCGAGCTCAACTACAACACGGTGCCCTACGACCCGCGCAAGCCGTTCGACCCGTCGGGCATGCGGCTCGGAACCCCGTCGGTGACGACGCGGGGGCTCACTGAGGATCACATGCCGCAGATCGCGGCTTGGATGGCCGAGGCGATCGAGGCGGCCAAGCGCGAGGACGAGGACACCCTCGCTCGGATCAAGGGCGAGGTCGCCGAGTTCGTCCGCCCATACCCGATCCCCGGCTGGCCCGCCGCGTAGCGAAGTTGTCAGCAACTATTAGGCCTAGGGCCCGAACAGTTGCTGACAGCTCGACGTCAGAGGTCGGCGAAGAAGGCCGCGATGTCGCGCGCCACCAACTCCGGCTCCTCGGCAGCTGCGAAGTGGCCGCCGGTGGGCATCGATGTCCAGCGCACGACGTTGTAGAGCCGCTCGGCCCACTCCCTCGGCGGCGACCCGTCGTCGAGGTACTGGTTGGCGAACAGCGCGATCCCGGTCGGCACGGTCACGCGGTCGTCCGGCCCGAGCGGCTCCAGGAACCACCGGTTGTCGACGTAGTCGCGCATCGACGGCCCGATCGCCTGGGTCGCCCAGTAGATCGTCACGGTCGTGAGCAGGAAGTCGCGGTCGAAGCTGCTCTCGATGTCGCCGCCGGTGTCGCCCCACGCGCGCCACTTCTCGAGGATCCACGCGGCGAGTCCGGCCGGTGAGTCGTTGAGTCCATAGGTCAGGCTCTGCGGTCGGGTCGACTGGATCGCGCCGTACCCGCGATCGGTGTCGAGCCAGTGCTGGAACTGCGCGAGGTACGCGGTCTCCGCATCCGACAGGGGCCGTGAGCCCGGACCGGTGTACGGCGCGTTGTCGAGGTTGCTCAGATGGAGTCCGATCAGCGACTCGGGCCGGTCGAGGGCGAGATAGGTCGACACGGCCGCCCCGAAGTCGCCGCCCTGCGCGCCGAAGCGGTCGTAGCCGAGCCCGCGCATGAGTCGGTGCCACATCATCGCGGTGTCGCGGGTGGTGACGCCGGTGCGGTCGGGCCGTTCGGAGAAGCCGTAGCCGGGTAATGACGGGATCACGACGTCGAACGCCGGACCGTCGATCCCGTGCGCCGCCGGGTCGGTCAGCCACGGCACCAGCGCGAGCAGCTCGGCGAACGAGCTCGGCCAGCCGTGCGTCAGGATCAGCGGAACGCCCTCGCCAGACCGGGCCCGCTCGTGTACGAAGTGGATCCGGACGCCGTCGATCTCGGCCCGGAAATGCGCGAAGCGATTGAGCTCCAGCTCGCGAGCCCGCCAGTCGAAACCGTCGGCCCAATAGGCGAGCACCTCGCGCAGGTAGGTCAGGTCGGTGCCCTGCTGCCACGGCTTCGCCGGCGTCTCGGGTGGCCAGCGGGTGCGACGGATCCGGTCCCGCAGGTCGTCGAGGACATCGTCGCCGACGTGGATCTCGTACGGCTCGATCCGCAGCAACTCGGTCACGATCTCACCGTAGGGCCACGATCGGACAAGTTGTCAGCCCCATGTGGTCCCCGGGGCGAATAGTGGCTGACAACTCCGTCAGAACTTGGGGAGTACGGGCGTCGCCGACACGCTGCTGGGGTCGTGGAAGGCGTACACGTCGGCCTCCCGCTCGTAGCGCTCGGCGGATCGGGCCACCCGGTCCGGGTCGAGCTCGACCCCGATGCCCGGCGCGTCCGGAGCGGCGAGCCGGCCGTCGACGTAGGGCAGCGGTGATCGGTCCGCGAGGCCGGCCACCTCGCACATCGCCGCACCGTGTCGCAGATTCGACAGCCCTCCGTCCATCTGGTTGTCGACCGACACGGCGTCGGCGGCCCTGTGCTGGATCACGGCGAGCTGGTCCCATCGTGTCCACGACGCCTCGTTCGCCAGCAGCGGCGTGGTGATCCGGCCCCGGACGTACGCCAGCTCGGGCAGGTTGCGCCCCGACACCGGCTGCTCGACGAGCTCCAGTCCGACCTGCTCCAGCTCGCGGATGATCCGGATCGCGGCGGCCGATGACCACGCTTCGTTGGCGTCGACCCGGATCAGCGCGTCGTCGCCGGCGCCCTTGCGGATCGCCTCGACCCGGGCGATGTCGACCCGGGGGTCGTCGGACCTCGTCGCGCACCCGGCCGCCGAACAGGTTGACCAGCGGCTGGGCGCAGGCCTTGCCCACGATGTCCCAGCAGGCCATCTCGACCGCCGCGATCGCCGGGCTGGTCGCCTTGACGTGATGCCAGGTGCCGACGACGTTGATCCGTTTCATGATGCGTTCGATCCGGAACGGATCCTCGCCGACGACAAGCGGCTCGACCGCCTTGAGCACGGAGAGCACGATGTCCGTGCTGGGGTACGCGGCGGCTTCGCCGATGCCGACCGGACCGTCGTCGGTGTCGATGTGGACGAGGACACTTATCAGGCCGGAGCGGCGTCCGTAGGCCCAGACCTCGTCGGTGACGAAGGGCACGGCGAGCGGCGTCGCCTGTGGTCCGGTGATGCGCATCGTTCTCCTCAGACGGTCGTGGGGTTGCGGTCGGTGTGCGTGAGCAGCTCGCCGCCGGACTCGGTCACCAGGACGGTGTCGGACCAGGCGCGATCGTCAGTCACTCGTGGCGCGATGGTCAGTCACTTGTGGCGCGATGGTCAGTCACTCGTGGCGCGGGCCGTCGGTCACCGGCAGCGCCGTGGCTGGCCGGTCGAGCCGCCGACTTCGTACGGCTTTGCGACCGCCTCCCTCCTTCCAGCGTCGCCGCGTCACCGGAATGCGGCTTTTGGGGAACGCCTGAAGGAGGGAGGTGGCTCTGATCGCTGGGAAGTCTCAGGACGCGACCTCGACGGACGGCAGCCGCGCCTGGCCGAACGCCCTCGAGGCGCGGGATGCAGAATGCCATCGTGACCGAGGCTCCGCCCGAGACGCGTGACCTGCGTGTGCTGGTCAAGCCGCACATGCTCGCGCTGCACCTGCTGGCCTTGGTCGCGATCGCGGTCTGTGTGACCGGCGGCGTGTGGCAGTTCGACGCCTACCAGGCGGAGCAGAACGTCCAGCGCGAGGCACTGGCGTCGGCCGAGCCGGTCGCATTGACCTCGGTCCTCGGGCCCGACGAGGGGATCACCAACGAGCTCGTCGGTGCGCCGGTCACGGTCGAGGGACAGTACGCGCCGGCCGCGCAACAGATTCTGGTCGACGGCCGCAGTCACGACGGGCGGGACGGCTACTGGGTCGTGAGTCCGCTGCTGCTTGAGACCGGGTCGGCGATCCTGGTCGTCCGGGGCTGGACGCCCGACCCGACGGCGCCGCCCGTCCCCTCGGCACCGGTGACCGTGACCGGGTCGCTGGAGCCCAGCGAGGGGCCCGGCGCCGACACGGAACTCGGTCCGGACCGCATCGTCGACACCGTCCGTACCCCGGCGCTCGTGGGCCAACTGCCGTACGACCTCTACAGCGCCGTACTGATCCGGACCGCGGAGGATCCGCCGTCGGACCGCCTCGTCCCGGTCGACCCGACGCCGCCGGAGGTGCCGTGGACGGATGGACTGCGCAATCTCGCGTACGCGCTGCAGTGGTGGGTCTTCGCCGCGTTCGCGGTGTTCATGTGGTGGCGGATCTGTGTGGATCAGATCGGCCGGCGCCGAAGGCCTCCGGCAGAGCAGCCAAGCGACACGGGTAGCCTGACCCGGTGAGTGGGACGCTGCTGCGCTATCGGGTGATGGCCTACGTCGTCGGCACGCTGTTGATCGTCTTGGTGTGCGTGGGCGTGCCGCTGAAGTACCTGACCGACGAGGGCAGCCAGGCGCACGACGTCGGTGAGTGGATCACGACGTACCTCGGAGTCGCGCACGGCTGGCTCTACATGATCTTCCTGGTCGCCGCGGCGCTGCTGGCCCGAGCGGCGCGATGGAGCATCGGGTTCACCGTCGTGACCCTGCTGCTCGGCACGGTCCCCTTCGCGAGCTTCTATGCCGAGCGCAGGGCCACTGCGCACACCCGTCAGCTCATGCGCTCGGAGGCTGTGACGCAGAGTCGTTAGATGAGGACTCGTCGGGCTGCGAGCCTCCCCCGAGCTTCTTCTTCGCAACGGCCACCGCTCCGGCCAGAGCCGCAAGGATCGCCAGCTTGCGGATGCGGTGCTTCTTCTTGGGAGCCTCTTCTTCGGTGCCTTCGGCTTCGGCCGCAGCCGCCTCGGCTTCCTTCTTCCGTTTGCTCATCGTTACCTCCTGTCCCCACCGTATCGACAATCACCTGTGTTGCGCGCGTCGACGGTGTCCGCTTTGTACGAAGCGCAGGCGTGCCCCCGCGTGGACCGGCCCGCTGAGCGTGGCAGGATCGAGGCGAGCCTGGCGTAGTGCCGGGGCAACGTGCGAGGAGGACACAGTAGTGGCCGACCAGCTGACCGCGACGCTGACGACCAATCGCGGTGACATCAAGATCGACTTGTTCCCCAACCATGCGCCGACGACGGTCCAGAACTTCGTCGGCTTGGCCGAGGGCGCCAAGGAGTGGACGGACCCGGCGACCGGTCAGCCATCGACTGAGCCGTTCTACGACGGGCTCACCTTCCACCGCGTCATCTCGGGCTTCATGCTGCAGGGCGGCTGCCCGCGCGGCGACGGGACTGGCGGTCCCGGCTACCAGTTCAAGGACGAGTTCCACACGGACCTGGCCTTCGACCGGCCGTACCTGCTCGCGATGGCGAACGCCGGGCCCGGCACCAACGGCTCGCAGTTCTTCATCACGGTCGAGCCGACCGAGTGGCTGACCCGCAAGCACACGATCTTCGGCGAGGTCACCGACGACGCCAGCCGCCAGGTCGTCGACGACATCGGCGCGACGGAGACCGACGGCCGTGACCGTCCTCGCGAGCCGGTCGTGATCGAGTCGGTGACGATCGAGCGCAGTTGATGTCCGACCCGACGGCGGGACCCGCGCCGGCCGTCCCGCATTGCTACCGCCACCCCGATCGCGAGACCTGGATCACCTGCCAGCGCTGCGGCCGACCGATCTGCCCCGACTGCATGCATTCGGCGTCGGTCGGCTTCCAGTGCCCGAACTGCATCGCCGAAGGCAACCGGACGACCCGGTCACCGCGAACGCTCGGCGGTGGTCTGGTGCCGAGCCGGGCCGGCTATGTCAGCTGGATCCTGATCGGGCTCAACGTCGTCGCCTACTTCGCCGTCGTCTTCACCCCGAGTGAGATCCCGAACGGCTGGAGCGAGATCGAGGCCCGGGGGGTGCTCATCGCCGAGGGTGGCCAGTTCGCCGGCGTCGGCTTGCTCGACGGTGTCGCCGACGGCGCCTACTACCGGCTGATCACGGCGGCGTTTCTGCACGCGTCGATCCTGCACCTGTTGTTCAACATGTACGCGCTGGCGCTGTTCGGGCCGATGCTGGAGCAGGCGCTGGGCTATGTCCGGTTCATCGCGCTCTACTTCACCACCGCGATCGCGTCGTCGGTGACGGTCTACTGGCTGAGCCCGGTCGACCAGCCGACCCTCGGTGCGTCGGGGGCGATCTTCGGGTTGTTCGGGGCGTCGTTCGCAGTGCTGATGAAACGCGGGCAGGACATCACGCCCTTGCTGATGCTGCTGGGGCTGAACCTCGTCATCACCTTCACGGTCCCGGACATCAGCTGGCAAGGTCACGTCGGTGGGTTGGTGTGCGGACTCGTACTCGGCGGGATCCTGGCGTACGCACCGCGCCGGCAACGGGCCCTCGTCCAAGGCGTCGCCTTCGCCGCCATCTGGGTCCTGCTGATCGCCCTGACCATCGCGCGAACGAACGACCTGGACCAACCCGACGAATTCGCGCCGACCGCCCAAGCGGCGACTATCCACAGTGTGGATAACGCCTGTGGAGAATCACACCGGTGTGATTAGCGGGTTACTCCCACTTGGTCGCGAAGATGAATCCGACGGCGATCAGCCCCATGCCGATGAGGATGTTCCAGTTGCCCAGATCCTCCATGCCGGGAATCTTGTCGCCGGCGACGTAGAAGACCGAGACCCAGGCCAGGCCGACCAGCCAGCAGAACAGCATCGCCGGCGCAGCCCATCGGTTGCCGACCTTCGCCGCGGCCGGCTTTTTGGACGTCGGCGGCGTGTAGTCGGACTTCTTGCGTGAGCGCGACTCGGGCACGAGTGCTCCTGATCCTGGTTTGAGCGGTGTTGCTGTACGTCGGCTAGCGTAACTCGCATGCGGCCGGGCATGAAGCTTACGCGGGGATGGGGCTGGGCTGTGCCCGCGGTCGCGGCGACGGCCGGCATCCTCTTCGCCGCCAGCGCCTTCACCTCCGACGGCACCGATCTGCGCAGCACGACGACCGATCTCGGCACTCTGGTCGCCGACCGCTCCGAGGAGGTCACCGACCTACGGGCGGACCTGCGCGACCTGCGGGCCGAGAAGGCCGAGTTGACCGAGGAGATCGAAGACATCGGGGTCGAGCAGGCGCTCGCCCAGGTCGAGCGCCTGGAAGAACCGTCCGGGATGCTCTCGGTCAGTGGATCCGGCCTGGTCGTGACGCTGGACGACGCGCCGGTCGAGCGCATCGAGGATGCGACCGTCGACCCGAATCTTCTGGTGGTTCACCAGCAGGACATCCAGGCGTTCGTCAACGCGCTGTGGGCGGCCGGCGCCGAGGCGATCAGCCTGCAAGGCCAGCGGCTGATCTCGACGACCGGCATCAAGTGCGTCGGCAACACCGTCGTACTCGAGGGCGTGCCGTACTCGCCGCCCTACCGAATCGAGGCGGTGGGCGACATCGACGCGATGCGAGCCAGCCTGGCGGAGTCGCAGTCGGTGCAGATCTACAACGAGTACGTCGACGCCTACGGCCTCGGACTGTCCGTCGAGGAGTCGATCATGCTGGACATCCCGGGCTACGAGGTCACGCCGCGACTGCAGTGGGCGGAGCCCCTGAGCTAGGCGGCGCCGCCAGGCTCAGTCGTCGAGGGTCGGCAGCGTGATCGATGGCGTGGTCGGCGTGGCCGTGGGCGGGGTCTCCGACGGCGTCGGCGGTGTCGTCTCGTCGTCCTCCGGCTCCACGGCGATGAAGATGATCACCGTCGATCCGGGCAGCGCCTCCTCGCCCGGGCCTGGCGCCTGGTCGAAGACCGTGCCGTCCTCGGCATTCTCGGTCTCCACCTCCCTTGGGTCGACCGAGAAACCCTCGGCCTCGAGTGCGTCGGTCGCCTCGCCCTCCGACAGACCGCGCACGTCCGGCACCCGCGGATAGCCCTCGGACACGGTGAGCGTGACCTCGGAGTTCGGACTGACCTCCTCGCCTTCGGCGGGCTGAACGTCGAGGACCTGCCCGTTGCGTTCGCTGCTCGGCTCTTTCTCGACTTCCCACGTGAGTCCGACGGCCTCGAGCTCCCGTTTCGCCTCTTTGACCTGCGCCCCGATCAGGTTGTTGGGCACCTGGACAGTGCGTGGTCCGGTGCTGATCGTGATCGTGACGGTGTCGCCAGCGAAAAGGAAGTCGCCACCAGGGGGATCCTGACTGATCACCAGACCCTTGTTGACGGACTCGCTCGGCGAACGCTCGACATCAGCGACGAGACCTTCGGCCTCGATCTGCTCGATCGCCGCCGCCTGTTCCTCGCCCACCACGTCCGGAACCGACACGTCCGGCTCGTTCTCGTCACCACCGCCGAACACCGCCGGGATGATGAAGAACGCCGCGATCAGCAAGGCGATCAGGACGGCGAGCAGGATCCAGGGCCATTTGCGGCGCTTGCTCGGCTCCTCCTCGTAGTCGTCCAGCGCCGGCACGACCGCGGTCGCAGCGTCGTCGCCCGGCGGTCCGGGATTCGGGTCGCCGACGACGGCCGGCGCCGTCACCGACTGCCCGTTGAGGGCCCGCTCGATGTCGGCCCGCATCTCCTCCGCACTCTGGTAGCGGTTCTCGATCCGCTTCGTGAGTGCTTTGGCGACGATGGCGTCGACGTCGTCGGAGACTTCGGGGTTGTAGAGCGACGGACGCTCCGGCGTCTCACGTACGTGCTGGTAGGCCACCGACACGGGGCTGTCGCCGACGAACGGCGGCCGCCCGGTGAGCAGCTCGTAGAGCAGGCAGCCGGTGGAGTAGATGTCGCTGCGCGCATCGACGGGCTCGCCACGGGCCTGCTCCGGCGACAGATACTGCGCGGTTCCGAGCACAGCCGCGGTCTGGGTCATCGTCGCCGACGAGTCCGCCACGGCGCGTGCGATCCCGAAGTCCATGACCTTGACCTGGCCGTTGGGGGTCAGCATCACGTTGGCCGGCTTGATGTCGCGATGGACGATGCCGGCCCGATGGCTGTAGTCGAGCGCTGACAGCACGTCCGCGGTGATCTCGAGTGCCCGTTCCGGCAGGATCTTGCGGCCCTCGCGGAGGACTTCGCGGAGCGTACGGCCCTCGACATACTCCATGACGATGTACGGCAGGAGGTGGCCCTCGTTGTCGGACTCCTCGGCGGTGTCGTAGACGGCGACGATCGCCGGATGGTTCAGCGACGCGGCTGACTGCGCCTCGCGGCGGAATCGAGCCTGGAAGCTCGGGTCGCTGGCGAGGTCGGTCCGCAGTCGCTTGATCGCCACGGTGCGGCCGAGTCGGAGGTCGCGGCCGATCCGGACGTCGGCCATGCCCCCTCGGCCGATCAACGCACCGACCTCGTACCGTTCGCCCAGGCGACTAGGGCCGGTGCCGTCGGTGGGGGGCTGCGTCGTCATGGTGTGGTGGATTCTTCCTCGTCAGGTGTGCCCGTCGACGCGGTGGGGGGACGGCGCGAGGTCGTCTCCTCCGTCGTCGGCTCGCTCGTGGGCTCCGTCGTCTCGTCCGTCGTGGGTTCGCTCGTCGGCTCGTCCGTCGGTTCGCTGGTGTCGCTCGTCTCGCTCGGCTCCGTTGGCTCGTCGGTGGGCTCCGTCGGCTCGTCGGTCGGCTGGTCGCCAGAGTCGTCGGTGGGCTGCTGCTCAGGTGGGTTGTCGTTGTCCTCGTTGTTGTTCGGCCGGTTGTCACGCTCCACCGTCGGCGTCGGCTCTTCTGGCGAGTCTGCGCCATCTCCGTCGCCGAACAGCGCGACCGCGCCGATGATGAGCAAAGCCAGGAGCACGATGGCGCCGATCACCGCGGCGGCGATCAGCATGCGGCGGCGTCGCGCGGCCGCGGGATCGGTCTCCGGCTCGCCGACTCCGCCCGGGGCCATCACCTGCGTTTGGCTGGCGTCGTCTGTGGCGGCGACGGCGGCCCCCGCGCCGAGCAGAGTGGTACGGGCGTCCCCCCCGACAGTCGAGCCGCTGGCGCGCAGCTCCCGGGCCAGCTCGCCGGCACTGGCCGGCCGATCGTCCGGATTCTTGGCCAGCATCCGCATGGTCAGCGCCGCGAGCCATGGCGAGACCGTGTCGGGCAGCGGTGGCGGCGTTTCGCGTACATGGGAGATCGCGATCGCCACCGGGTTGTCGCCGACGAACGGCCGGGTGCCAGCCAGGCACTCGTAGAGCACCACACCGAGGGCGTAGATGTCGCTGCGCGGCGTCGCCGGCTTGCCCTCGGCCTGCTCCGGCGGCAGATAATGGGCCGTGCCGATGATCGTGCCGGTCTGGGTGATCGGCGTGTCGGACGCGGCCTTGGCGATCCCGAAGTCGGTGACCTTGACCTTGGCGTCCGGGGTGATCAGCAGGTTCGCCGGCTTCACGTCGCGGTGGACGATGCCCTTGTCGTGGGCGGCTTGCAACGCGACGGCGGTCTGCGCGATCAGGTCGACGACGCGATCCTCCTCGAGCGGACGACGCGGCGCGAGCAGCACGGACAGCGGCTGGCCGTCGACGTACTCCATGACGAGGTACGGCCGAGGCGTGTCGTCGTCGGAGGTCTCACCGAAGTCGTAGACCTTGGCGATGCCGGGGTGGTCGAGTCCGGCGGCGTGTCGGGCCTCGGTCTCGAAGCGAGTACGGAAGGCGCGGTCGCTGGCGTACTCCGGCTTCAGGATCTTGATCGCCACGGTGCGACTCAGCGCGTTGTCGGTCGCGACCCAGACGGTACCCATGCCGCCGGTCGCGAGATGGCGGTCCAGTGTGTAGCGACCGCCGGCGAGTGCTTGCCTCACTGGTTGAGCACCGCATCCATGACGTCACGGGCGATCGGACCGGCCAGCGTGCTGCCCGCGATGTCGCTGCGGGCCACCCCCGAGGCGTCCTCGATGAACACCGCGATCGCGACCTCATCGTTCGGGGACATGCAGACGAACCAGGCGTACGGGTTCTGCTCCTCGCCGCGCTGCGCCGTGCCGGTCTTGGCCCCGGACCCTTCCGGGAGCCCGACGCCGCTCGCGGTGCCCTCGTTGACGACGGTCTCCATCATCTGGCGCAGCTGCTCGGCGGCCTCCCCGGACATCGCCTCGGACAGGTCGTCGGGCTGGGTCCGGTCGAGCACGTCGGCCTCGGGCGAACGCACCTCCGACACGATGTAGGGCTCCATGAGCGTGCCCTCGTTGGCGATGGCGGCGCCGACCATGGCCATCTGCAACGGGGACGCGGCGACGTTGTATTGGCCGATGGCGCTCTGGGCGAGCTGTGGCCCTTCGAGCTTGCCGGCGCCCGGAGCTGTGAACTGGCTCGGCGCGACCGACAGGCCGTCGAGATAGCTGTTGTCGCCGAAGCCGAACGCCTCGGCCTGGGCCTGGATCACGTCCGGTCCGAGCTCGAGGCCCAGGTTGCCGAAGGCGACGTTGCAGGAGTTCGCGAGCGCCGCCTCGAGGGTGGTCTGGCCGCCGCCGCAGTCGATCTCGTTGGTCAGCGTGTAGTCGATGCCGGGGAACGACAGGGAGTTCTCGCCGTTGACGGGCGAGTCCGGGTTGAGGCCGCTGTCCAGGGCGGCGGCCGCGGTGACGAGCTTGAACGTCGAGCCCGGCGGGTAGATCTCCTCACGGCTGCGGTCGAGCATCGGGTTTTCGGGATCCCGGATCAGCTGCTGGTAGGCGTCGGCGGCCGCGTTGAAGTCGTGGCTCGACAGCGGGTTCGGGTCGTAGCCGGGCACGCTCACCATCGTCAGGATCGCCCCGGTGCTCGGATCGAGCGCCACGACCGCGCCTTCGCTGCCACCTTCCAGACCGATCAATCCTTCGTACGCCACCCGCTGGGCCTCGGGGTCGATGGTCAGCTTGACGCTGCCGCCCTTGGACTGCTCGCTGCTCAGCAGGTCGATGACGCGGTTGACGAACAGCCGTGGGTCGCTGCCCGACAGGATGCTGTTCTGGCTGCTCTCGAGATCGCTGGATCCGTTGATGTAGGAGTAGAAGCCGGTCAGGTTGGCGTAGAGGTTGGTCTGGCGGTAGGTCCGGCGGTAGTCGAACTCGTCGTCGACCGGCACGCTGAGCGCGACCTGGCGGTCGCCGACGATGATCGGCCCGCGGTCGCGGGAGAACTCGTCGTGCAGCACCCGAGCATTGCCGGGTCGGGCATTGAGATCGTCGGCGTCGACGTACTGGACGTAGTTGATGTTGGCCATCAACGCGACGAACAGCACGAGGCACGCGATCGCCATCACCCGGATCGGCCGGTTCATCGCAGCTTCACCACCTGGGTCGCCTCGTCTTGTTCCAGCGGGATGACCTCGGGCGCCGGACGCCGCGCCTGGTCACTGATGCGCAGCAGCAAGGCGACGATCGCCCAGTTGACCACCAGCGAGGACCCCCCGTACGACAGGAACGGCGCGGTCAGCCCGGTGAGAGGAATCAACCGGGTGACACCGCCGACCACCACGAACACCTGCAGCGCGAACGACACCGCGAGTCCGACAGCTACCAGCTTGCCGAACGCGTCGCGGCAGACCAAGGCCGTGCGCAGGCCGCGCTCGACCAGCAGGGCGTAGATCATCAGGACCGCCATCAGGCCGGCGAGTCCGAGCTCCTCGCCGAGCGACGCCGTGATGAAGTCCGACCAGGCGTACGGCGTCGCGGTCGGGTCGCCTTGGCCTAGTCCGCGGCCGATCAGCCCGCCGTAGGCCATGCCGTACAGGCCCTCGACGATTTGGCCGTATTTGTAGGTGCATCCACCGAACTCCGGGCCGCAGATCTGCGTGAACGGCTCGAGCCAGCCCTCGACCCGTTCCTGGACGTGGCCGAAGGTCAGGTAGCTGAAGTAGGCACCCGCGGCGAACAGCGAGCCGCCGACCACCAGCCAGCCGGGGCGCTCGGTCGCGACGTAAAGCAGCACCAGGAAGAGGCCGAAGAACAGCAACGACGATCCGAGGTCGCGCTGGAACACCAAGACGCCGAGGCTGAGCAGCCAGGCGACCAGGATCGGTCCGAGGTCACGGCCGCGCGGCAGGTCGATGCCGAGGAACCGCCGGCCCGCGAGGGCGAGGGCGTCGCGCTTGACGACGAGGTAGCCGGCGAAGAAGACGACCAGGCAGAGCTTGGCCACCTCGCCGGGCTGGAAGCTCATCGGTCCGAGCTGGATCCAGATCCGCGCGCCGTTGATGTTGGCGCCGAGGCCGGGCACGAGGGGGAGCAGCAGGAGTCCGAGCGCGACGAGGCCGAACGTGTAGGTGAAGGCCTGCAACCGGCGATGGTCGCGCACGATCACCAGAACGCCGACGAACCCGACGACACCGATCAGGGTCCACAGCAGCTGGTTGCCGGCGTACGGGCCGAAGATGCTGTTGTCGGCCTCCAGGCTCAGGTCGATCCGGTGGATCATCGCGAGTCCGAGGCCGTTGAGGGCGACGATCAGCGGAAGCAGCACCGGATCGGCGTACGGCGCGAACTGGCGGACCGTGATGTGCGCGACGACCGCGAGGCCCACCATGCCGCCCGCGAGGGTGTAGGTGTCGGCCGGCACCTCGCCGTTGAAGCCGAGGCCGACGGCGACGTAGGCACCGACGCCGACGATCAGCGCCAGGATCAGCAAGAACAGCTCGGCGCCGCGGCGCTTGCGCGGGACGAGCTTCGACGCGGGGGCTGCCACGCTCATGGCTCGCCCTGGTTTGCCGCGGTCATGATCGGCCGCCCTGGTTCCTGTCCCGCTGTCCCGTCGGCGACTGATTGCCGGTCTGGTTGCCGCCCGGGCTGGTAGGCGACTGGCCGGGCGAGTTGGTCTGCGATGGGCTCGTGGGCGTCGGAGTGGGCTCGGGCGGCTCGGTGACGGTGTCCCGCAGGTTCTCGACCGTCTGCTGGGCGTCTTGGAGACTGTCGGCCTCGATGCCGTCCTCGACCTGGCCACGCCACGCCTCGTTGAGCTCCGATATCTCCAGGGGTGGCACCGGCTCCTCGTAGACCTCGGACAGATCGAAGCCGGCGATGCTGCCGTCCAGGCCCTTGAAGATCACGACTTCGCCGTCCTGCTCGGCGACGTAGTACTGTCGCTGACTCCACTCGTAGAGCCACGTGAGTGCGACGACCAACGCGACCACGATGACGGCCGCCAGGATGACACGGCGCAGCCACCGGAACCGGCGCGGCGCCAGCGGGGCGTAGCGCAGCTCCTCCGGATCGCGCGTGTCGTCGTCGTCGACGATCGGCGCGTGGCGGGAGGTGTCGGAGCCACGCGGGAGCTGCTCGGCCGCGGCACCGACGACCAGCGGCTCGGGTGCGGTGAACTCCTCGTCGACGATCTCGGCGAGGATGCAGGTCACGTTGTCGTTGCTGCCCGCGTCGAGCGCAGTCCGAACCAGCCCGACGACCGCGGCGTCGACCGATCCAGAGCCCATGAGCTGGGCGATCACGGGATCCTCGACGAAGCCGCTCAGTCCGTCGCTGCACAGCATGAGCCGATCGCCCGGTCGAACGTCCAGGGGGATGATGTCGGGCTCCAGCTCGTTGCGGCCGTCGAGCGCCCGGATCATGAGTGAGCGGTGCGGATGCGTCCGGGCTTCGTCGAGGGTGATCCGGCCCTCGTCGACCAGCGTCTGGACGAAGGTGTGGTCGGTGGTCAGCTGGGTGAGGGTGCCGTTGCGCAGCAGGTAGGCCCGCGAGTCGCCGATGTGCGCCAGGGCGATCCGCTGACCGTCGGTCAGGACGGCGTCGAGGGTGGTGCCCATCCCCTCGACCGACGGGTCGGACTCGACCATCTCGCTCAGCCGGTCGTTGGCCCGGTGTACGGCGCCGGCGAGAGCTTCGACCAGGTCACCGGCGACCGGCTCGTCGAGGCGACGCATCGTCTGTACGGTCAGCGCCGAGGCGAGATCACCGGCCGGGGGGCCGCCCATGCCGTCGGCCTGGACGAGAAGGCGGGCGCTGGCGTACCCCGAGTCCTGGTTCTTCTTGCGTACCCGCCCGATATCGGACAGGGCGGCATAGCGCAACGAGATCGTCATCGCGGGCTACTTCCGGAGCTCGACCACAGTCTTGCCGATGCGCACCGGCGTCCCCACAGCGATCGGTGTGGGCGCGACGACACGTTGGCTGCCGAGGTAGGTGCCGTTGGTCGACCCCAGATCCTCGACGAACCACTGCTCGCCGTTGGTCGCGATCCGCGCATGGCGCGTCGAAACATAGTCGTCGTCGAGTCGGAGCGTCGCATCGGCTCCCCGACCGATCAGTATGGGCTGGCCGTCCAGGGGGATGATCTGCCCGGCGTTGGGGCCCTCGGTGACGTTCAGCGTCCGGGGTGCGCCCCGCGGCTGCTTCTTGGGCTTGGGCTGTTTGGCCGGCTTGGGTTGCTTCGCTGGCCTCGGCGCGTCGACCCGGGTGCCGAAGATGTCCGAACGGATGACCGAGACCGCGGACAGCACGAAGAGCCACAGGACTGCCAAGAACCCCAACTTGATCAGCGTCAGCGTCAACTCTGACACTCGCTCACCCCGATCTTTCGTTCAGTGCGTTGGGGTTTCGGACAACCATGGTCGTGTTCCCGATGACGACCGTCGATCCATCGTGGAGCAGTGCTTGCTGAACTCGGCGACCGTCCATGCTGGTGCCGTTGGTGGAACCAAGGTCGATCGCGCTCACCGTAACCTGGCCACCGCTGACGTCAACCCGGATCTCCACATGTCGGCGCGATACGCCGGGATCATTGATCCGAAGGTCGGCTTCACTGCCGCGTCCGACGACAACGCCGGGCGGTTGGAGTGGGTGGCGTTGACCATTGACCTCGAGGACGACCGGCGCGGTTCCGCCATCCGGGCGCTGACCTGCGATGGGCGTGACTTCGGCGTGGGCGCGACTGCGTACGCGGAAGCGGCCGGTGGTGAGGTCGTCGGAACGGTCGAACGCGATCTCGAGGCGGCCGGCGAGCGTGTAGCGCTGCTCTTGGACATGTTCACGAACCAAAGTCGCGAGTTCGGCCGACAGCGTGTCTCCATAGGGCGCCAGTCGCTCGAAGTCGGTGGCCGACAGCTCGACGTTGAAGCTGTTCGGCGCGAGGAGCCGGTCGCGGGACAGGATCTGCACGGAGTTGTCGATCTCGCGCTGCAGGGCGGCGGCGATCTCCACCGGCTGCACGGCACTGCGGAAGGCACGGGCGAACGCTCCCGTGACCATGTGTTCGAGCCGCTGTTCGAAGCGGTGGAGCACACCCATGACCTACCCTCCTTTCCCCTCTCTGCGATCGTATCGGTCGAGTCCCAACGTGTCCGGGATGCGGTGATAGGGACCACGGCGGATCGGCGGATTCTGGCCGCTTCGGCCGGTGGCGTCTGCCCGTCTCGGCCGGTCGGCGCGGGTGTTAGGCTGTGCCTTCGGTCGGACCCGATCCGATCACCCCGACAGTGCACGCGCGAGTGGCGGAATAGGCAGACGCGCACGGTTCAGGTCCGTGTGCCCGAGAGGGCGTGGGGGTTCAACTCCCCCCTCGCGCACCAGTCGAGCTCCCGGTTTGCGGCTATGCCGCGACTGTTGGTGCGATCTTGCACCAACACTCCGCCAGACCTGCAGTTTCACGCCAACAGTTGATGTCGGGTGTCGAAGCCGAACAGCAGTCCACCCGACCGCCGGGGGCGATCGGGTGGACTCGTGTTCGCGTAGTTCAGGCGATGATCACGGCGGGCGAGTTGTCGCGGTCGATGATCTCGCGGGTCGGGTCGTTGTTGCGGGCGACGATGTGGTTGTCGGCCGTGTTGCGGAGGAGGCGGATCTTGGCGGCCGCCGCCGTGTTCGGGTCGCCGGCGTTCGGGGCGTAGGCGAGGTTCCGGTTGACCATGATGTTGTTGCCGGCCGAGCTGTCGCGGACGGTGATGCGGCCGTCGTTGTTGCGCACCATGATGTTGTTGTCGACCGACGTGAAGCAGATCAGGACGTTGTGCGAGTTGCGGACGATGAGGTTGTTGCCAACGACCGGGTCGAAGCGGCAGTCCTCGGGTCCGATGTGGACGGTCCCGGTGGCGCCGCGGACCATCAGGTTGCGGGTGACCTCGGTGTTGTGGACGCGGACGTCGACCGCGCCCGGCAGCGCGCGCAGGCTCTTGATGGTGGAGTCGACGATGGTGCAGGAATCGCCGGCTCGGACGATGACCCTGGTCTTAGGCGCGTCGCCGAGGTTGAGGGTGCCGTCGCACTCGACGGCCGGAGCGGCTGACGCCGGAGCCGTCGCGATCGATACAGACGCGACAAGGGCGGCCACAGCCGCCGTCACGCCGAGGCATCGCTTGAGCATGGATTCTCTCCTCGAGATCTTGAGGCGGCAGCCGAGGCTGGCGCGGGTGTGCCGTGCTGCACGGCAGCAGCGGCGTAGGAAGCGGGTTGTGGAGAGAGTGGACGCCGGCCCAAGCGACGACCCCCACCTCAGTGAGACTTGCGAAAGCATCTAAACCGCCGATGTACCCCGAGCGGTAGGTCCCAATGGCCCCTTCTGGTGAACCCATAGTTCCGAAATGCTCCAGGCTGACCAACTTTTGGACAGGTCAGCGTACGGCGGGGCACTCCGCATGGCTCGTATGCACTTGGCACGGGTTGTGGCCCATGCAGAGGGCGCTCGTACCACGAGAACGTGGTAATCCGGCAGGGCTCAGCGGCCACCGACCCGCTGGCGGCGCCGGCGCAGCTCGATCGCCTCGCGGACCAGGGCGACGACGTCGTCGACGGCGGCGTCGATCGGCTCCGGCGCGGTGTCCCAGTGGTCTGGACCGACTGGCTTCCGGGATTCGATCTCCGGGGTGGCCTTGAGCGCCCGCTGCTGGATCAGCTGCTGCATGCCGTTGACGGCATCGGTCGCGGCGGCGAGCACCTGCTCCGGCGCGGGCGGTTCGAGCGATTCGACGGTCGTGGGCTCGACGTCCAGGTCGGTCAGCTCGCCGATGACGTGGCAGCCGTGCCGGGCGATCGCGTCGGCCATCGTCCGGTTCCAGTCGAGCGAGAACTCGCCGAGCTGCCGGTTCATCGACATCTTCGGCTCGTCCCGGCGCGCGGCGAGGATGCGCTTGCAGAGGTGTCGCTTCACCGTACGGCCGTACGTCGTCTGTTCCAGGTCGGTGAGGTGCCCGTTGACCCGGCGCATCAGGTCGGCCGACGCGTACCCGAGGGAGACGTTGCGCTCACCCGGCAGCGGGGGGAACCGCTCGGGGTCGACGTCGATCACGGACGCGAACCGGTGCCACAGCGCGTCGGGCGGCGCGCCGGGCGCCGGCACCAAGACGACATGCATGCGCTCCGCGGGGACCACGCCGGACCACGCCCGAAGGATGCGCGGGATGTTGAGCGCCCGCTGGAATGCCCGCCAGGCCGGATTGTCCCGGTCCTCACCAGCGAGTACGGCGGCGGCGTACTCCTGCCAGGACGCCACGTCGCGATTCTGGGTCGACTCCTGCCACTGCGCCGGGATGACCCTCGACGCGTCGCGCACGGTGAGAATGACGTGCACCTCGGTCGACTTCAGCGAGTCGACGACCTTCTTCGCGCGATCGCGCCGGGCGAAGCTCATGAACTCCATCGACATCACGCTGGCGCGGCCGTCGTGCTGCACCATCTCGTCGCGCAGCCGATCCCAGGCGCCGTCGGCCCGATGGGCGATCTCGGGACTCACATGGAGCCCCAGGACGTCCTTCGTGCCGATGACCTGGTCGGACCAGCCGTTGGCGCCGGGGAAGAGGACACCGTCGTCGGCCAGTGCGGCCTTGTGCTGGCGGAGCACCTCTTGGATGTAACTGGTCCCGGTCTTCATCGCACCGATGTGCAAGAAGACTCTGCTTGATTGGCGAGCCACGAAGGAAGAAAATACGCGTCGCCGGGTCCGATCACACGCCTAGGTAGGCCAAAACCGCCAGAACGCGTCGGTTGTCGTCGTCCGAGACGGCCAAATCGAGCTTGCTGAAGATCGCGTTGCTGTGCTTGCTGACCGCCTTTTCGGTGATGAACAGGCGGCCCGCGATAGCCGCGTTGGACCGCCCCTCGGCCATCAGTCCCAGGACCTCTCGCTCCCGCGCCGTGAGGCGGCCCATCGGCTCGTCCTGGTCCCGCTTGGCCAGCAGCGTCGCGACGACCTCCGGGTCGAGAACGGTGCCCCCGTCGGCGACACGGCGTACGGCGTCGAGGAACTGCGCCACGTCCGACACCCGGTCCTTGAGAAGGTAGCCGATGGCACCGTCGCCGCTGCCGAGCAGTTCTCGGGCGTAGAGCTGCTCGACGTACTGCGAGAGCACGAGGACTGGGAGTCCGGGTCGTTCCGCCCGGGCCTCGATCGCCGCGCGAAGGCCCTCGTCGGTGAAGGTCGGCGGCAGCCGGACGTCGACGACCGCGACGTCGATGTCGGGCTTCTGGAGCTCGCGGATCAGGCTCGGCGCGTTGTCGACCGCGGCGACGACCTGGAAGTCGTGCGCCTCGAGAATCCGGGTCAGACCGTCCCGCAGCAGGGCGAGATCCTCGGCGAGCACAACGCGCACAGCAGCTCCCGTCAGCACTGGTTCGTGACGCTGCACGATACCCCGGTGCACAGCCGGGAGACGGCGAGGGAACCCGCGGCTGGCGAGTGCGTCCCACTGCCACGATCCGACGTCATCTGGGGGAGGAACCATGGTGATGACGAGCCCACATTCACCCCGTCCGGCAAGGGGGCCGCGAGCACGAGCGCTGCCGACCGGATTGCTCGGGCTGATCGCCGTAAGCATGGCGATCAGCACCGCGTGTACGGCCAGCACGGGGACCCCGTCGTCCGACGGGGATGCTGACGCCCAGCCGTCGTACGTGCTCGGCGGTGGCTGCCCCAACGAGCGCGACGCGATACGAGACGCCGAGCCGCGGAAGGAATGGTCCGGCGACGTCGACGGCGACGGAGTCTCAGACAGCATCTCCATCGTCGAACGGCCCAGGGCCCCGAAGCAGTGCCGAACGTTCGTCGTCGTCGACACCGGCGTCACCACGTACTCGGTGAACGCCAGCGTCGTCGACTTCCGCCATCGCCGCGGATCGGTCGTCGTCAAGGTCGCCGACCTCGGCGGTTCACCCGGTGTCGAGATCGTGCTCAAGCAGGTCGCGACCGGGATCGAGTGGCTCTACGTCTACAAGGTCCTGACGTTCGACGACGGTGCGCTCCGTACCGTGTCGATGCCGGGCGGCTGGCTGATCGACGATCCTTTCGGTCTGCCGACCGGGGCAGGATGCACGCCTGACGGCCGAATCGTCATCTCGCACGCGTCCGATCTCGATCCGACTGTCGCGAGGCGGGTCACGCGGCGCTTCTACGAACTGACCGGCACCCGGCTTCGGCCGGTCGGCCGTGAGGTCGGCACGGTCGAGGCGAATGCGCCGCTGGCCGGGACGGTCCCCGAGTTCAAGAAGCCGCTGTTCAGGGGCTGCTGACCGACCCGGCCGAAGAGCGCCCGGGCCGCAGCGCGGCGGCCACGGGGTCACTCCTGAGAGGTCGGCGAGGTCAGCTCGCAGGGCAGCTCCATCCGCACCACAGTCGGGCCACCCCGGGGACTCGACACGGTCATCTTGCCGTCGAAGGCCGCGAGGCGGCGCCCGACGCCGGCGAGACCCGTGCCATTGTCGAGACTGGCGCCGCCGCGACCGTCGTCGCCGACCTCGATCCGCAGCCGGCCGTCCTCGTGCCCGAGGTCGATCCACGCGTGTCGGGCGTCGCCGTGCTTGCCGATGTTGGCCAGGCACTCGGCGACACCGAAGTACGCCGCGGACTCGATCGGCGCCTCGGGCCGGCCGTCGAGCCGTACGGTGACGACGACCGGAATCGCCATGTCGAGCGCCAGCGCCTGGACCGCGCCGGCCAGCCCGCGATCGGACAGCACCGGCGGATGGATGCCGCGGACGACCGAGCGCAGATCACCGAGGGCCGCCGTGGTCGTCGTCCGCGCCTCGGCGAGCAGTCGTTTGGCCTCCTCGGGGTTGTTGGCCATCAGCTCGTCGGCCAGGCCCAGGCTCATGCCGAGCGCCACCAGCCGCGCCTGCGCCCCGTCGTGCAGGTCACGCTCGATCCGCCGCAGCTCGGCCGCGGAGTAGTCGACGGTCTCGGCCCGGGTCTCCTCGAGGGTCGCGACCCGCTCCTCGAGCTCCTCGGTCCGCCTCGGCTTCAGCAGCGCCCGATCGATGTGGGCCCGCGCCTTCAGCAGTGCCGGTGAGACCCACCATCCCAGTGCGAGGAAGACCAACCCGGGGATCCACTCGAGGAACGCCTCGGCCTGGGTGTCGATGGTGAAGATGCCGTAGTCCACGTCGAAAGTGCCGTCCGGCGTGATCGCGAAGAGGAACGGGAAGATCGCGTACCAGACGACGCCGAGCAAGAACACCAGCGACAGCAGCGACAGCACGAAGCCGGCTGTCATCGAGACCAGCAGCCACAGCAGGTCGCGCCAGGTCGCCGGGTCGCGAGCCCAGTCGCGCAGCAGGGCGATGAGGCGCCACTCCTTCGCACCGCTCGGCATCCGATCCGAGCCCGAGCGCGGTCGGTAGGGCGACGGGATCGGCTCGCCGAGGATGCGGCCGGCGATCCACCGGTGTGCGCGAGCCACTTGCTGGGTCAGGGGAATTGACACCAGGAGCAGGCAGATTCCGACCGTCACCAGCAGGAGTGGGATTCCCACGACGGTGAGGACGAACAGCGCCACACAGGCGCCGAACATCAAGACGTGCAGACCGGCGTACCCGGTGAGCGCGGCGCGCCGCCCGAGCGCCGATCCGAAACTGTTCATGGCTCCATTGTTGACCCGCCGACGTGTACGGACAGTGGGCCTAGGCCCACCCCGGTTGGGGTCCTGGAGCCAGTGTTTCCCGTGCCTGCCGGTCCGAAGCTCGTAGCTGACGTGAGAACGAGCCGAAAGGGCCAACCATGAAAACCGTGACAGTGCGGGCGGCGCGGTGGAGTGCAACCCACCCCTGGCGCGCGATGCTGCTGTGGCTGGTGTTCGTCACCGCCGCGGTGGCCACGGCCAGCGCCGTACCCGTTCAGGAGCTCGACGACTCCGGCACCCGGATCGGGCAGTCCGGCGTCGCCGACGAGATCATCACCGAAGCCGGGCTGCAAGAGCCCATGGCGGAGAACGTCCTCATCACCAGCGCCGACGGCGAACTGGATCGCGGCTCCGCCGAGGCGGCTGCCGCCGAAGTACGTCGGGAGATGTCGCAGCTGCCGGAGGTCGGCGACGTCGGCAAGCCCGTGTGGTCGGAGGACGGCGCGGCCGTCTTGGTGCCGATGCAGCTCACCACCGACGACGAGGTCAAGGCCGAGGACGACGTCGAGGCGTTGCTCGACGTGACCGACGAGGTCCAGGCCCAGTATCCGGATCTGGTGGTCGAGCAGGGTGGGGACGCCTCGCTCAACGTCGCGATCTGGGAGCAGGTCGGCGACGACCTGGCCGCCTCGGAGAAACTGAGCCTGCCGATCGCCTTCGGCATCATGCTGCTGGCGTTCGCGGCTCTCATAGCGGCGGCGATTCCCGTGCTGCTGGCGTTCACCTCGGTACTCGCCACGTTCGGCATCTACGCCGCGGTCTCGTCGTTCGCGCCGGACAACGGCAGCGTCATGAACGTCGTGCTGCTGCTCGGCATGGCGGTCGGCGTCGACTACTCGCTGTTCTACTTGAAGCGCGAACGTGAGGAGCGTCGCCGCGGTCTCGGCACGGTGGACGCTGTCGAGGTCGCCGCCGCGACGTCCGGGCGATCCATCGTCGTGTCCGGGCTCGCCGTCATCGTGTCGATGGCCGGGATGTATGTCACCGGCGTCGCCGACTTCATCTCCATCGCGACCGGCGCGATCATCGTCGTCGGTGTGGCCGTGCTCGGATCGATCACCGTCCTGCCGGCCCTGCTGGCCAAGCTGGGTCGATGGGTTGATCGGCCACGCGTCCCGTTGCTGTGGCGGGTCAGCCGCCGGATCGGTCCCGGTGGCATCAGCCGCCGGATCCTGGCCCCCGTGATGCGGTACCCGGGGGTCGCGCTGGTCGTGTCGACGGTGGCGATCGGTACCCTGGCCGCTCCGGCCCTGGGCATGAAGATCGACGACGGCGGCCTGACCACGCTGCCGAAGGAGATTCCGACGGTGCAGACGCTGCAGCGTACGACCGAGCACTTCCCGTCGGAGGGCACGTCTTACGAGGTCGCCGTACGCACCACGCCGGAGCGGATGCCCGACACGGTCGCCGCGCTCGAGCAGTTGTCAGCGGCCGGCGTGGAGCAGGGTGACTTCGTCGCTCCCGAGGGATCGGCTGTACGGGTGTCGGACGACGACACCGCCGCGGTGCTGACGATGGTGTCCCCGACCGAGGAGGGCACCGACGGCAGCGTCGACGCCCTGCACGTGCTGCGCGACGAGCTCGTCCCGCAACACCTCGGATCGGTCGATGCGCAGGAGTACGCGGTCGGCGGCAGCATCGCCGAGTCGCAGGACTTCGCGCAGAACCAGCGCGACAAGCTGCCGATGGTTCTCGTCTTCGTCCTCGGCCTGACATTGCTGATGATGGGCATCACCTTCCGCAGCGTGCTGATCGCGTTGGTGACGACGGTGCTGAACCTCCTCTCCGCGGCCGCGGCGTTCGGCGTGCTGGCGCTGGTCTTCCAGCACGGCTGGTTCGAGTCGCTGCTCGGATTCACCGCTCCTGGCTTCGCGATCACCTGGATCCCGTTGTTCGTCTTCGTGATCCTGGTCGGCCTGTCCATGGACTACCACGTGTTCGTCTTGAGCCGGGTACGTGAAGGACTCCGACGCGGTCTGTCTCCCGGAGAGGCCGTACGCGCGGGCGTCACCGAGACGGCTGGTGTCGTGACCAGCGCCGCCGCCGTCATGGTCGCCGTGTTCGGCATCTTCGCGACCCTCGGGATGATGGAGATGAAGCAGATGGGCGTCGGGCTCGCGGCCGCGATCCTGATCGACGCGACTCTGGTCCGCGTCGTGATGCTGCCGTCGATCCTCGCCCTCCTAGGCCGGGCGGCGTGGTGGCCGTCCCGAGTCGGACGCCGTCCGGCGGTCGAGCGGTCGGCCGAAGAGGTGCCCGAGCTGGTCGGCTGAGCCAGTGCGCTGGGAGTGACGTTTCTTCCGCCCAATCCGGCAGAAGGTCGCAAAAGCGTCACTCCCAGCGTCTGGGAAAGCGCACATCAGGGGTTGTGGCCCCGGTGTCGGAGCCACCAGGATGTCCTGCGGAAGTCTGCCGGGCGACGCCCTGGTCGCCCGACCCGAGTCGGTCGAGGAGGCCGCACAATGCCTGTGGACATAGGCAGTATCAAGAGAAACGATCAGATCGCAGGCGCCGCCGCCATCTTGGCGTTGATCTTCGCGTTCATTCCAGGAGCTGTCACAGCCGACTGGACCGACGCAGCGGAGGAGCAGGCCGGCGGAGCGCCGATGCCTGATCTCGACAGTGTCAACCTGTGGCACGGCATCGGAGTGCTCGCGGCGCTCCTGCTGCTTGTCGGCGTCGCCGGCGTCGCAGCGTCGATCCTGGAGCGCGCCGAGCTGCAGTCGCTGCCGGTCCGCTGGATCACCACCGGCGTGTGGGCCCTGACCTCGCTGCTGGTTCTGATCTATCTCTTCACCTACGACGGTGGTGGGCCGGTGGGTCCGTTCGCCGACTTCGTCGACATCGGCCCCGGCTTCGTGGGCTACCTGCTTCTGCTGCTGTGCGTCGTCGCGACCGTCTTCGTGGGGCTCGGCGCGCAGGAGAGCGGCGAGCAGCTGCCCGGCCGCGGCCAGACCACCGGCCCGGAGGCCACCCCTCCCCCGGCGGCCTGATCTGACCCAGCGCAACGCCGCTCCGCCATCCGATGGCGGGGCGGCGTTCGTCGTGTCGCGGCAGACACCGAAAGTTGGCGGGAAACTGCGGCTGTGGCGAAGTGTTGGCGCAATCTCGCGCCAACACTCCGGCTCGGACCGTGGCAGGCTGGACGACGCCACCCGTACACCGAAGGAGCCCGCATGAAACACGTACGCCTCGGTACGACCGGTCTCAAGGTCTCGCGGATCTGTCTCGGGATGATGACGTACGGGGACCCGGCCCAGCGGGAGTGGTTCCTCGACGAAGCCGCGGCCGAGCCGATCGTTCGCCAGGCGGTGGATGCCGGCATCACGTTCTTCGACACGGCCGACGTCTACTCGCGTGGCGTCAGCGAGGAGATCACCGGTCACCTGCTCGGCAAGCTGTTCGCGAACCGCGACGACTACGTCCTCGCGACCAAGGTCCACGGCGTCATGGGCGAGGGACCCAACGACCGCGGCCTGTCGCGCAAGCACATCCTGTCGAGCATCGACGACTCACTGCGGCGGCTCCAGACCGACTACGTCGACCTCTACCAGATCCATCGCTTCGATGCCGAGACGCCGATCGAGGAGACGATGGAGGCGCTGCACGACGTCGTACGCGCCGGCAAGGCCCGCTACATCGGCGCGTCCAGCATGTTCGCCTGGCAGTTCGCCACGATGCAGCACGTCGCCGAGCTGAACGGCTGGACCCGCTTCGTCTCGATGCAGGACCACTACAACCTGATCTATCGCGAAGAAGAGCGCGAGATGCTGCCGCTGTGTCTCGACCAGGGTGTCGGTGTGATCCCCTGGAGTCCACTCGGTCGCGGCTGGCTGACCCGGCCGCGATCGGAGAGTCTCGACGGTCCGACCTCTCGGTCGCGCTCCGATGCGTTCGCCAGGGGTCTGTACGACGAGAGCGACTACGTCGTCGTCGATCGCGTCGCCGACGCCGCCGAGGCCCGCGGCGTACCGATGGCGCAGGTGGCGCTGGCCTGGCTGCTCTCGCGACCGGCGATCACCGCGCCGATCATCGGTGCGTCCAAGGCGCACCATGTCGACGACGCCGTCGCCGCGGTCGACCTCCAGCTCACCGAGGACGAGATCGCCGGCCTCGAGGAGCCGTACCACCCGCACCCGATCCGCGGTCACTCCTGACGCGTCTCGGGCCGCCGATCGTCGGGGATGTGGACGGGAGGCTCGAGGAGCACGGGGTCGAGTCGCTCGCCTTGCGCCGGGACGAAACGCGGACCGCCGCCGTCGCCGGCCGGCAGCCAATGGCGGACCCGGCGCTCGACGCCGATCGGATAGACCGTGAGGCTCCCGTCCGGATCGATCCGCAGCCGGAGGAAGCCCTTGTAGTCCTCGATCGACTGGGCCGCGAACAGCTCGTTGATGTTGACCCCGAAGCGGCTCGCGACGAGCATCCAGAGCGCGAGCACTTCGGCCGCGAGCCAGCCGGCGATCAAGGCGGCCACTGCCACCGTGACCACGACGCCGGCATCCGACCAGCCGTCGGTCAAGGCGTCGCAGATCTCGGCCGCGCCCCAGGACAGCGCCAACTGCGGCACCGCGAGCGAGACACCCCAGGCTCGCTTGGCCCACTTGCCCCCTCGCCGCGGCTGGGCGAAGTTGATGCTGGCCGTGACGACCAGCGCGACCAGGCCGACGAGGACGGCCAACAGGTCTCGCATCGCTGCGGAGATGATCCCGGCCTGGAGCAGGGCCAGCAGCATCGGGAGCCCGGGATTGCGCAGCGGGAGCCGCCAGACGCCGCGCGCCAGGGACCGAGACCGCTCGGCGCTTGGCCAGCGCGCTCCCAGCCGATAGGGCCGGGTGTCGTGGCGCGACTTGGCGGGATCGGCCAGGCGCTGCGGCAACGCCAGCTCGTCGGTCACTGAGTCCGTCCCGGCGACGTAGGCGCCGCCGTGGCCGGCGGTGATCAGCGTCTGCGGCCGCTCGCCGTCACCCTCGGTCGCGTAGCGGGCGTAGTGGTGGACGTCGCCGGTGAGGACGAGCGGGATGCGCACGTCGCGACCCGCCAGCGCGTACTTCAGGAAGTGCGTCAGCTGCGTCATGCCCGCGTGCTTCTCGGGATCGAAGTGATACCACGCCGGCTTCGCCGTGCACAGGATCAGCCGATCGCCGTCGGCCATTTGCTCCCCGGCCGCGCCGAAGTAGTCCAGCTGCGGCCGGTCGATGTAGGTGTTGAGCTGGATGTCGAGGCCGAACAACCACCAGCGGTGCGGCAGCCGTAGCGCGAAGTAGGACCGGCGCTGCGCAGTCTTCCAGCCGCCGATCGACTGCTCCTGTCCGAAGACCCGCAGGAACGAGGTGAGTCCGTCGTACCAGTCGTGGTTGCCCGGGACGGCGTAGACGACCGGCCGCGGCTCGTCACTCGCAGGCAGCGCCGCGCCGTAGACACTGGTCGTCCGTCGCTCGTAGCTGCGGACGTCGCCCGAGGGGTAGACCTCGTCGCCGCCCATGACGAGGACCGATCCGCGCCGAAGCGGGTCCTGTTTGCTGCCGTCGAGGCCGGTGAGGTCGGTCGCGAGCAGGCTCGCCACGGAGTACGTCGCGTCGAAGCCGTCGCCGATGTCGCTGACGAAGTCGAGCCAGTACGGTTCGTCGAGCGCGGCTCCACTCGTGTGGTCGAACGCGCCCTGCTCGAAGCTCTCCCCTTGCTGCATCTCGCGTTTGTCGACGTACTGACCGAACAGCGACCCGAGCATCACCTTGAGTCCCGTCCGGCCGAGCTCCGTCGGCGAGAGCCATCGGACGGCGGGGGCCGGGTCGATCGGACGAGCCTGAGGGGCTGCGGGAGGATCGGGCGCATCCACGCGCCCCATCATGGTGGGTACGGTGTCCGCGCGTCACTCGGCTACCACGTTCTCGTGGTATCGCCTCACACTGCACGGGTTGCTTCCCATGCAGAGTGGCAGTAAGCCATGCAGAGTGCGCTGCGATCTCGGGCTTCTCTCCGCTGCGGCTCGGCCTCGTGCGAGTGCTTTCGGCGCTGACGCGTACCCCACATTCGAGCGCAAGGCCGCCGCCTTCTTGCACTCGATCGCGCGCAACCACGCCCTGGTCGACGGCGACGAGCGACTGGCCTGGCTCGCCACCGTGTGTTCCTGGACATCAACCAGCGCGCCACGGATGTAGACGACGATGCCGCGTTCAAGCTGGTGATGAGCGTTGCTGAGTGTACGGACGACGTGGAGGAGATCGCTGGGCGGCTGCGGGTGACTCGGCGCTGAGCGGTAGGTCTGGCAGAGTTGCGGGCATGGCCCACACCCGCGACCACCGCACCGTGTCCATCGAACGTACGTCGAACGGTCGGTTCACGATCACCAACGCCCGCGACGGCCATGTCACGATCGGAACCGGCGACGACGCCGACTTCACCCCGACCGAGCTGTTCCTCGGGGCGCTCGGAGCGTGTACGGCGGTTGACGTGGACATCCTGGCGTCGCGGCGGGCCGAGCCGGAGGCGTTCCGGGTCGAGGTCGAGGCGGACAAGGTGCGCGACGACATCGGGAATCACCTCACCGACATCATGGTGATCTTCAAGATCCTCTTTCCTGAAGGCAAGGAAGGCGACGTGGCGCGGGCGATCCTCCCCGATGCGGTCGAGAAGTCGCACGACCGCCTGTGCACCGTCGGCCGTACGGTCGAGAGTGGCGCGCAGATCTCCACGCGGATCGACTAGCCGATGGACCTGCGGATCTTCACCGAGCCCCAGCAAGGTGCCAGCTACGACGATCTGCTCCGGGTCGCCAAGGCCACCGAGGACCTGGGCTTCGACGCCTTCTTCCGCTCCGACCACTACCTGTCGATGGGCGGCGACGGCTTGCCGGGGCCGACCGATGCGTGGGTGACGCTGGGCGGCCTGGCCCGCGAGACGTCCCGGATCCGGCTCGGGACCTTGATGACGGCGGCGACGTTCCGGCTGCCCGGGCCGCTCGCGATCGCGGTGGCCCAGGTCGACCACATGAGCGGAGGACGGATCGAGTTCGGCCTCGGCGCCGGCTGGTTCGAGGAGGAGCACGACGCCTACGGCATCCCGTTCCCGCCGACCGGGGAGCGCTTCGACCGGCTCGAGGAGCAGCTGGCCGTGTTGACCGGGCTCTGGGAGACCCCCGACGGGGACACCTACTCCTACGACGGTCGCTACTACGAGCTGCACGAGGCACCGGCGCTGCCGAAGCCGATGCAGCGGCCGCGGCCGCCAGTGCTCGTCGGCGGCATCGGCGCCCGCCGTACACCCTCGCTCGCGGCTCGCTACGCGGACGAGTACAACGTGCCGTTCCACAATCTCGAGCCCACCCGGGAGGCGTACGGCCGGGTCCGGGCCGCCTGCGAGGCGATCGACCGGCCGCTCGACTCGATGCGCTTCTCCGCCGCGCAGGTGGTCTGCGTCGGCCGTGACGAGGCGGAGGTGCGCTGGCGGGCCGAGGCGATCGGCCGGGAGGTCGACGAGGTGCGCGAGAACGGCCTCGCCGGGACGCCGCAGGAGGTGGTCGACAAGCTCGGGACGTTTGCCGAGGCGGGTGCGACCAGGGCGTATCTCCAGGTCCTCGACATCAGCGACCTGGACCATCTCGACCTGATCGCCGATCGGATCGCCCCGAAGGTCGACGCGTGACGGACCGCCAGCGGGTCGAGTCGTGGATCGACGCGTACGAGCGGGCGTGGCGCACCGCCGGGGTCAAGCCGCTGGCGGCGCTGTTCACCGACGACGCCAGCTACGTGCAGGGTCCTTACCACCAGCCGGTCGTCGGTCTGGCCGCGATCGGTGAGATGTGGGAGGCCGAGCGAGCCGGTGCCGACGAAGAGTTCATGATGTCCTACCGCATCGTCGCCGTCGACGCCGACACGGCGGTGGCCCGGGTCGAGGTCGGCTACGGCGCTCCGGTTCCCCAGGAGTTCCTCGACCTGTGGATCATGCGATTCGCCGTCGACGGACGGTGCTGCCACTTCGAGGAGTGGCCCTACTGGCCGGACGCGACGACGTTCGAGCCGGATTGATCCGCTAGCGACTGCGGCTAGTCATCCTCCAGTCCGGCGTTTGTGCCGCGATCGCTGGTAGTCCTGTACTGCACGACGAGAGCTCTGCCACACGCCATCCGACCCTTGGATCGCGTCCAGTCGACCTCTCTGCGCCGCCTGACGTAAGGCCGCCACGCTAAGGTGCTCGTCGGCGAGCGCAGCTAGGGGCACGAGACGAGCCGGGCCGGCGACATTGGGGATGATGAAACGGTTGAGATTGTCGAGCATCGCGCGGGCAATCAACTCCCCTAGCGGGCCGAAGTCGCCGGCGTCGCTCTTGCCTAGTGCCGCAAGGTAGGCGTCTCGTTGACGCTTGAAGATGACGACGGGCGGGTAGCCAAGCCGTACGAGGATGAGGTTGAGTGCCAAGCGTCCCGTCCGGCCGTTGCCGTCGAGAAATGGGTGAACCTGTTCGAACTGGCTGTGCAGCCGCGCCAAGCGCTCGGGAAGCGGTGGCTCTGTGCCGTCATCGCTCGTAGCCCGTGGTCGTTCAGCGTTGACGTCGTCAACCCAGCCGGAGAGTCGTGCCGGCACGAGTGGCCATGATGGCGGGGCCATTCCCTGGGTGAATGGATGAATGTCGTGTTGTCGCAAGCATCCAGGACCTTCTTTGTCGGTGGCGTCAGGGTGGGGCGCGACATCCCACACTGGGGTCATCGTCATGTGGTGGATTCGACGGACCTCGTTGACTGTGATGAGCTGATTGCTCCATCCGTCGGGATCGAGTGCCTGCTCGTACACCCATCTCGCGGCATCTGCGTAGCCCTTGACCTCCATGTAGTCCTTGAGTGGTTTGGCGCCGACGGCTCGCCCTTGATCTAGGAGCTTCTCCACCTCCTTGATGACGAGCGTGTTCCCCTCGAGGGCAGTGGAGTGGTGGGCCTCTTGATGCCAGATATCGGACCAGATCGACTCGGATTCCTTGGGTGAGGGCAACCCGCCGAAGCGCTCGAGTAGATCGCGCGTCGCTTTCTCGAGACGCCGGTAGATAGTGGCTCGGCTCGGCCTTCCTCGAGCCATGCTCCGGCTTCCTCCATCTTGATCATACGGTTGCTCACCTAATGGAACTAATCAACTTCTCAGATGATACAGCAGAGAAACGCTCAAACGAACTAATCAAACTAGTCCGCTAGCCCTTGCAGGCGTCGTGGACGACATCGAGCACGCGGCTCTGCACGTCCGGCGGCGGCGACACGATGAGCCGTTGGACCGGGGCCGTGCCGTGTCGGGCGAAGACGCTCAGCAGGAAGTTCTGGGTGGCGCCGGACAGGCCGTGGTCGTCGCAACGGTTGGTCGATCCGAGTAGCACCGGAATCCGCAGGCCGGCCTGGCTCCCGGCGAGTGTCGCCACCGGGCGTCCGCCGTCGGCCGCGGCCATCCGCACCAGAATGCTGCCGAAGACCGACGTCACCGTGACCGGCTCCTGGCTGCCGACCCGGTCGAGCGCGATGTAGCCGCGCATCTGTGGCTCGCCCGCGACTTGAGTGCGGGTCCACGGGCCGGACAGTTCGATGTTGACGACGTCGTAGAGAGCCGCCTCTGCGCATTCATGCCGGTAGAGCCGATGCAGCCAGCCCACGCCCTTGGCGTCCACCTCGGCGGCGACCGGCTCGTCGGCGCCGGCGAATCGCAGCTCGGCGACGGGCTGCTCCTGGGGGATGGCTGGGTAGCCGGAGCAGTCCGGGTCGCCGTAGAGCATCGTCAGGTCGATCGTCTGGCCCGGCGCGAAGAGGCTGCTCTTCGCCGTCCAGGTCGCCTCGGGCATGCCCGACCAGACGAGGTGGATCGCGTCGACGGTGAACGCGCCGTCGCCGGTGTTGGTGGTCCGCAGGGCGATCTTGCGGGTGTTCTCCTTGGTACGGGTCTGGATCACCGACACGTGGGCGTTCGGCGTCGAATCGGCCGGCGTGGCCGAGGTAGGCGACGGAGTCTCGTCGGCCTGGTCGTCGTCGCCGGATGACGAGCACGCGGCCGTGAGGACGAGCAGCACGATGGCCAGTGCGACGCGGGCGACGCTCAGCATGATCCTCCCTGCCTCACCATAACCAGTTATGGAACGTCTAGCGGTTAGGGCTCAGTGTTGCACGCCTCGCGGACCGCGACGAGGGCCCCGGCCCGGTGCTCGAGTTCCGAGTTGCGGTTGGTGTTCGAGCCATCGGACCAACGATAAGTCGGAAGTCGAGCGCAGCGGGTCGCGCGGGGTCGGCTCATCCGGCCGCCTCGAGGGGATGGTCGAGCAGGGCCGCCAGCGCCATCCGCTCCAGCAGCGACCGCATCGCGGCGGGGCCGATCCGGGCGCTGTGCGGAGTCGAGTTGAGCAAGCCGAAGCCGATCTGTACGGCGGCCCGCGCCGTGGGCCGATCGAGCTCGGGCCGCAGCCGGCGTACGACGTCGACCCAGAGATCCACGTACGACAACTGCAGCGATCGCACCGCGGTCCGGCCCTCGACCGGCAGGTTGGCCCACTCGCGCTCCTGGACCACGATCAACGCCGGATGCCGGAGCGCGAACTCGATGTGCCAGTCGACCAGCGCTCGCAGCGCGTCGTCCGCCGACGTCGCGGTCGAGGCGCGGCGGCGTCCCTCGGACAGCAGTTCCTCGCTGATGCCGACCAGCATGTCGGTCAGGATGGCGTCCTTGCCCGCGAAGTGGCGATAGAGCGCCGGGCCCGAGATGTCGCAGGCGGCGCCGATGTCGTGGACGGACACGCCGTGGAAGCCGCGCTCGGCGAACAGCTCCGCCGCAACGGCGAGGATCTGATCGCGTCGCGAACTTGCCACGGCACCGATGGTAGAGCAGAGTGGTTAACGATCGTTAACACCACGTCGGGAGGTTCGATGCGCGAGCTGGTCGACGAGCTCCGCGAGCGGCTGGCCCGTGTCGGCGAGGGCGGCTCCCCCGCCGCGCGTGACAAACACACCGCTCGCGGCAAGCTGCTCGTCCGCGACCGGGTCGATCGGCTGCTCGACCCGGGGTCGCCGTTCCTCGAGCTCAGCCCGCTGGCCGCCTACGGGATGTACGACGACGCCGTACCCGCGGCCGGCATCGTCACCGGCATCGGCCGGATCAACGGCCGCGAATGCGTCGTGGTCGCCAACGACGCGACCGTTAAGGGCGGCACCTACTACCCGATCACGGTCAAGAAGCACCTGCGTGCGCAACAGGTCGCCGCCGACAACCAGCTGCCGTGCGTCTATCTCGTCGACTCCGGCGGCGCGTTCCTCCCGATGCAGGACGAGGTGTTTCCCGACCGAGAACACTTCGGCCGGATCTTCTACAACCAAGCCACCCTGTCCGCCCGGGGGATCCCGCAGATCGCCGCCGTCATGGGATCGTGCACCGCTGGCGGCGCGTACGTGCCGGCGATGTCGGACGAGTCGGTGATCGTGCGTGACCAAGGCACGATCTTCCTCGGGGGGCCGCCGTTGGTGAAGGCGGCGACGGGCGAAGTCGTCTCCGCCGAAGAACTCGGCGGGGGTGATGTGCATGCGCGGACGTCGGGGGTCGTCGACCATCTCGCTTCGGACGATGCCGAGGCTTTGGCGATTGTGCGGTCGATCGTCGGCACGATTGAGCGCGTTGGCAGTGGGGCTGGCGACCCGTCGCTCGGACAGTGGCCGTTGCCTGGCTCGGCGTTTCCGGCGGAGGTTGAGGAGCCGGTGGAGGATCCGGCGGAGCTGTACGACCTTGTCCCTGTCGACTCTCGGACGCCTTATGACGTGCGGGAGGTGATTCGGCGGGTCGTCGATGGGAGTCGACTGCATGAGTTCAAGGCTCTCTATGGGGAGACGTTGGTGTGTGGGTTCGCCAGGGTCTGGGGGTATCCGGTGGCGGTGCTCGCGAACAACGGGATCTTGTTCTCGGAGTCGGCGCTGAAGGGGGCGCACTTCATCGAGCTCGCCAATGCGCGGGGGATTCCGTTGGTCTTCCTCCAGAACATCACCGGCTTCATGGTCGGGCGCGAGTACGAGAACCGCGGCATCGCCAAGGACGGGGCCAAGCTCGTGACGGCCGTGTCGTGCTCGGTGGTGCCGAAGTTCACTGTGGTGATCGGCGGCTCGTTCGGGGCCGGCAACTACGGCATGTGTGGACGGGCGTACGACCCGCGCTTCCTGTGGATGTGGCCGAACGCGCGCATCTCCGTGATGGGCGGCGAGCAGGCCGCCTCGGTGCTGGCGACGGTCCGGCGGGACGGGCTCGAGGCGCGAGGCGAGTCCTGGTCGACCGAGGACGAGGAGGCGTTCAAGGCGCCGATTCGGGATCAGTACGAGTCGCAGGGCTCGCCCTACTACTCGACAGCGCGGCTGTGGGACGACGGCATCATCGACCCGGCGGAGACCCGACGCGTTCTCGGACTCGGGCTCGCCGCCGCGGACAACGCCCCGATCCCCGGGCCGTCGTACGGCGTCTGGCGGATGTGAGATGGCCGATCCGACTGACGTAGGCCGGGCGTTCTCGACGCTGCTGGTCGCCAACCGTGGTGAGATCGCGATCCGCGTGATCCGCGCGGCGCGGGCGGCCGGACTGCGTACGGTCGCGGTCTACTCCGACGCGGACCGGTCGGCGCCCCACGTACGCGAGGCCGACACCGCGGTCCGACTGGGACCGGCGCCGGCGACGGAGTCGTACCTCTCGATCGAGGCGCTGCTGCGAGCCGCCGAGGTGTCGGGCGCCGACGCGGTGCATCCGGGCTACGGATTCCTGTCGGAGCGGGCGGAGTTCGCCAAGGCGGTGGCCGAAGCCGGGCTGGTGTTCGTCGGGCCGTCGGCCCAGGTCATGGAGGCGATGGGCCAGAAGGTCCGGGCTCGCGAGATCGCCGAACGGGCCGGGGTGCCGGTCGTACCCCGGTTCGACGCGCCGGTGCCGCCGGCGGCCTATCCCGTGCTCGTCAAGGCAGCGGCCGGTGGCGGCGGCAAGGGCATGCGGATCGTGCCCGGCCCCGCCGACTTGGACCCCGCCCTTGCCGCCGCGGGTCGCGAGGCCGCGGCTGCCTTCGGGGACGACACCCTGCTGATCGAGCGCTACGTCGAGCGCGGCCGGCATGTCGAGGTGCAGGTGCTCGGCGATCAGCACGGCAACGTCGTGCACCTGCTCGAGCGCGACTGCTCGACGCAGCGGCGGCATCAGAAGGTGCTCGAGGAGGCACCGGCGCCGACCGTGTCGGCCGGGACACGGGCTCGGCTGCACGACTGGGCCGTGGCGTTGGCCAGCGAAGTCGGATATGTCGGCGCGGGTACGGTCGAGTTCCTCGTCGACGAGGCTGACGAGCAGGCGTACTTCCTCGAGATGAACACCCGGCTCCAGGTGGAGCACCCGGTCACCGAGGCGATCACCGGACTCGACCTGGTCCGGCTGCAACTGTCCATCGCTGGGGGCGAGCCGCTGCCGTTCGGCCAGGCCGACGTGCGTCGCGACGGCCATGCGATCGAGGCCCGGGTCTACGCCGAGGATCCGTACTCCGGGTTCCTCCCGCAGGCCGGGCTCGCCTCGACGGTGGTGTGGCCCGAGACGGCCCGGGTCGATGCCGCGCTGGAGTCCGGGCAGGAGGTCGGCACGGCCTACGATCCGCTGCTCGGCAAGGTGATCGTCCACGGCGCCACCCGCGAGGCGGCCCGGCAGTCACTGCTGCAGGCGCTGGACGACACCGCGATTCTCGGCCTCACGACCAACGTCGGCTTCCTTCGGCAGTTGGCCGCGTCCGACGCGTTTCGGCACGCCACGATCGACACGGCCTGGCTCGACCGGCATCTCGACGAGTTCATCCTTGAGGCACCGGCGCCGGTCACCGTGATCGGGGCCTGGTGGCTGGCCGATCACGAGACCGCGGCCGACCCGTCGCATCCCTTCGGCACGGCGGACGGGTGGCGGCTGGCCGCACCGGCGGCTCCGATCCTGGTCGAGCTGGACGACGTGGTCGCGACCGTCGATCGGGCCGCGGGCACCGTGGCGCTGCCGGACCGGACCTGGCGAGTACGCCCGGTCGCCGGACCCGGCGCCGCCCGCCGACTCGAGATCGACGGCGTCATCCACGAGGCGTACGTGGAGGTCGACGTCCACACCGTCACGGTCGGCTACCGCGGCCAGCCGTACGTGCTGAGTCGGCCGGACGCCTTCGGACCGGCGACGACGGCGCCGACTGACGGGTCGGTGACCGCCCCGATGCCGGGCACGGTGCTGGAGGTGCGGACCAAGGTGGGCGAGTCAGTCCGCTCTGGTGACACCCTCGGTGTGCTCGAGGCGATGAAGATGGAGTTGGCCCTCAAGGCGCCGCACGACGGAATGGTGACATCGGTCGAGGCGATCGCCGGTCAGCAGGTCGACCTCGGCGCGACGCTGTTCGTCGTGGCGACGCCGGAAACGCCGGCAGGCTAGGGGCGCCTCTGCGAGGATCGAGCCGTGGCCCACGATCCAGTGGTGTACCGCGACCTCGCCGAACGCTCGTGGGCGTGGGTGCTGAGCCAGGTGCGCGAGGGCGTGGACGTGCTGTGGCTACCGGAGCGCCCGGATCAGGCCGAGCCGGGCGAGTACCCCTTCGGCATGCATTCGGGCATCGGCGGCCTGGCGCATGCCATGTCCGAGATCCGGCTGACGCGCGAGCTGACGCCGGGCGAGGAGGCCGTGGCGTCGGGTATCGCGGACACCATGATCTCCCGGATTCCTGACACCACCGAGTACGACTACTTCGACGGGCTCACCAGCACGATCGGGGTGCTCACCGCTCTGAAGGCTCCCGGGTCCGACCTGGCTGTCGCGCGGCTCGGCGAGCTGGCGACCTCGGACGGCTGGCCGGTTTCCTTGCCGGGGTCCCATGTGGCCGACGGCCGCTGCAACGACGCCACACTGGGCACCGCCAGCGTCCTGCTTGGCGCCCTGTGGGCTTTGCGGTACGAGGTGCCGGGTGCGGTTGAGCTCGCGGACCAGGCCGTCGACGTGCTGGTGGCCGAGCAGGAGCCTCGGGAGATCGGGGTCCATTGGCCCTTCGTCCCGTTGCGCTTCCTGCTCCGGGAGGAGGTGCAGATGCCGAACTGGTCCCACGGACAGGCCGGGATCGCCGGATCGCTCGCTGCGGCGGGTGTCGCTCTCGACCGATCCGACCTCGTCTCGCTGGCGACCCGCGGAGCCGAGCACCTGCTCTCCCTAGGCGACACCAGTGATGGCGGCCTCCGACTCGCGCATGCGATCCCGGGGGAACCCGGTCTCGACGAGTTCACCTACTCGTGGTGCCACGGACCGACCGGGACGTCGCTGCTGTTCGCCGCGCTCGACCGCGCCGGGGTACGCACCGTCGGTGACCGCACACCGCACGAGTGGGAGCGGGCCTGCCTGCAGTCCCTGAAGGTCTCCGGCATCCCGGAGCGGGTCTACCCCGGCTTCTGGGACAACGACGGCCGCTGCTGCGGAACCGCGGGCGTCGGTGATGTCGTCCTCAACATCTGGCAGCGACACAGCCTCGACGACGACCTTGACTTCGCGATCACCCTCGCGGACGCGATCGTGGAACGTGCGATCCGAGACGGCGAGCATGTCTACTGGCGCTTTGTCGAGCACCGCAACGACGACCCGCTTCTGCCACCCAGTCCCGGCTGGATGCAAGGAGCGGCGGGTATCGCAGCGTTTCTCTTCCGCCTCGCCCGCCTTCTCCGGACCGGCCCCGACGCCCCCGCGGTACCGCGGATGGATACCTGGTGGGCCCTGCCCTGACCATCGGCCAGGCCCGATGGCCGAGCCCTGTCGACACGGCCGGACGCGATACTGCTCGGGTGCTCGATGAAGCCCTTCTCGCGGGCTGGTGTCTGCGTCACCTGGATGCGCACCTCGAACGCGTGGTTTTCCGTTCCGGGCAGGTTTCCGAGGTTCTCGGGATCGAGTTGTCGGGCGGTCTGCATGTCGTGGTCAAGGCCCGTCCGTTCCAGCCTCGAATCACGGGCTGTCTACGCGTCCAAGCCGAGCTGGCCGACGCAGGTTTCCCGTGCCCGCGGCCGCTGACAGCGGCGACCCGGGTTCGCGACCTGACGGTCACCGCAGAAATGTCGATGCCCGGAGGCGAGCCTTTCCGCTCCGAGGACGGCGTGGCTCGGTTCGCGGCTCTCCTGGCACGCCTGATCGAGGCGGCACCCGACCACTCGAGCGTCCCTGATCTGACGCCCTCGCCTCCGTGGACGGGGTGGGACCACCTCGGACGACGACTCTGGCCCGACCTTGACGAGCACGGGCACGACCTCAACGAGGCAACCGGACCCGAGTGGCTCGAAGACGCTGCGCGTCGGGTGAGAGGACGACTCACCCGCACACCGAGGCGCTTGCGGATCGGCCATGGGGACTGGGAGTCCCAGAACATTCGATGGACCGACGGAGAACCGCTCGTCGTGCATGACTGGGACAGCGTCATGGCGCAACCCGAAGCGGCCATCGTGGGTCTGGCCGCGGCCGTGTGGCCGCGGGAGGACAGACCAGATCAACTCGCCTCGGTCGCGCAGACTGCGGACTTCATCGCCAGCTACCAGCACCTCACGGGGCGAGAGTGGGACATCTCTGAGATTCGAGATGCGTGGGCCGCCGGCCTCTGGGTCCGACTCTTCGATGCCAAACAGGAGATGGCTCAAGGCGGCGGTCCTCAGCTCGATCGCCTCGCCGCAGAGATCGATGAACGGCTTGACCGGGCTGCCCTCGAGTAGCGCCTCCGCGGGTAGAGCCGCCGGTCTGGTATTTCGCACGGTCGGCGCGGCTCCTCCCGAATAGGACCCCGTGGCTCCAATCGGGGCCACCCCTGGAGAATCGAGGGCTGCCATGTTGTACGCCCAGTGCGTCTACTGCCGCAACGTCGCTCCGTTGGTTTGCACCGGCGTACTCATGATGCATCCCCCGATGCCATGCGTGGCAACGCCGCAGGGGGCGGCCTGTCGGTGGTGCGGTCCGATGCCGGCGGTGTACACGTGCTCTGCTTGTTTTCGGTCCCAGACCCTCGCCGGTCCGGCCGCCATGCAGAGGCCGGCGTTCCCGGGTGCCCAGCCCGCCGTTGCGCCGGTTGCCCAAGCCGGACCGGGCTCGTCGGGTGGCAAGCACTCCTGGCTCCAAGCCGCCGGCAAGGGTTTCGGTGAAGGCGTCATGAAGGGGCTGATGGGCGGGACGAACCAGGCGCCGGGAGGGCAGTACTGGTGATCGCGCTGCTCCGCGGTGCCCTCGACCAGGTGGCGACCGAAGAGGCCCTCGCGGCCGAGCTCAGCGGCCTCGACCCGGGGCTCAGCGAGCCCGCGACGCGGGCGCTGGCCGAAGTACTCGCGCCCTTCCTGCGCACCCTGCCCGACGCCTTGGCCTGGGCCGTGGCTGCGGCACGCGACCCGCATGGTGGTCGAGCCCTGACGTTCGCCACAGGTTCGGTGCTGCACTACGTCGCCGATGAGGACGACCTCGTCCCCGAGTCAACGGCACCCCTTGTGGGCCTCGTGGATGACGCCTACCTCGCGCATGCGTACGTCGCCGCCGTCCACCGTGCCTTCCCAGGGCTGACCACGCCGCTCGGCTACGAAAGCCCCGACCAGCGTTCGTTCGACGTCGCCGCCGCGCTGCTGCCCGCCGGCGTCGCGGAGTCCCTCGTCCGCACCTGCACCAGCACTACGGAGATCGCCCGAGCGCTGTTCGCCGGCGGATCGCAGGATGCCGGCATCGACGACGCTCCGGCGCAGCTAGACCTACGCCCGGCCGAAGCAGCGCAACTCGTCGGGTGACGAGGGACCCGACCGGAGCTGCGCGGGTCGAGCGCGCAAGGATCCGAGTGGTGCGCGAATGCTGGACGGTGCGCTCAGTCCGGCAGGTCGCCGCGCGCGAGCAGTGAGAGCGTGTGCCAACCGACGGGGTGGACCAGCGCGTCCGCATGCCGGTGAACCAGCCGCCACTGACCGCCGTCACGTCGGAACGCGAGCGTGACGCGAAGGGACCAGTCCTGCTCGGTCAGGTCTCCCACCAGACCGCGCTGTCGCTCCACCACCGCGAGCACGGCGAGGTCGTCGGTCACGTACGACGCGTCGATTTCGACCTCCACCTGGCCGCCCCGGAAGGTGCTTCGGGTGGCCATGCGCGTCTCGTCGTCCAGAACGAAGCCCTGTCTGGTCGGCCCACCGAACGGCGGCATCAACGTGAAGTCGTCCGCGTGCGGCAGCACCTCTACGTAGGCGTCGAGGTCGCCGGCGAGGTAAGCCTCCGCCGATTCCTGGGCCATCCGGGTGAGCTCGGCCAAGACGGGGTGCTCGTCGGTCATCCAGGAATGGTAGCGAGGCGATCACTGCCTGCGGACCGACTTCGCGGCCGCCTTTGGCGCCCAGTCCAGGCCGCCGCAAGCGGATCCCCTATCAGACAGGGTCGCTACGCCCGTTCGGTCTCGAGAAGCTCGTCCTCCTCGCCCCCGAGCAGCTCGTCAAGGGTCGCGAACACGTGGGCCTCGTCTTCGTTCGGGTCGAACATGACGACCGAGAATGTCGGAAATCTGGCACCTCGTCTAGGCCGGAGCGCCGTCCGTCGGCGAACCCGCACGGTTCTGCGCACATCTGCGTGGCTTTGGCCGCGGCGCGATGCGCGCAGAACCGCACCGGCGTCAGGCCAGCGGCTGCTGGAGCTCGGTGGTCCAGGCGCTCGGGTCGTCGCCGCAGCCGTAGTCGAGGTAGAGCTCGCGGTTGTAGCCCGTTGAGCGGTGGCCGTTGGCGTCGACCCATCGGCCCAGGGTCTGGATGGTCGGCATGACGTCGTCCATCGCTCCCCGGTGCACGATGGTCGCGGCCCGGTCGACCGGTGGCAGGTCGACGATCGAGAACTCGTACGAGTCGCTCGGGCCGACGCTGACCGGGACGCCGGCGTGGACGACCACCTTGTCGCCGTCGGTCTGCTCGTAGTAGGCGAGGGCCGGACCCTTCGGGGTCACGTTCGCGCGGTCGAGTTGGCCCATGAGTTGCTCGTACAGCGGCTGGATCACCGGCCCGATCGCGGACGGCTCGAAACCGTCGGCGGTGCCGGTCAGCTCGGCGAGCCGTACTCCGGGGAGTTGCTTGATCTGTACGTCGTCGGTCGGCATGGCGCCCTCCTGTTCGATGAGGTGGAGCCTCGCCTCGACCTGCCGCAACCGCGTGCTGTCGGCGGTGATCTGCGTCTGCAACTCGGCCTGCCGCAGGCGCAACATGCCGCGCAGCTCCTCGGCGCCGACCTTGTCGTCGAGGATGGATCGCACCTGTTCGAGGGTGAATCCGAGGTCCTTGAGCGCGACGATCCGGTTGAGCCGGGCGAGCTGGCTCGCGTCGTACGAGCGGTAGCCCGTGGCCGGATCGACCTGGGCCGGTGGCAGCAGGCCGATGGCGTCGTAGTGCCGCAACATGCGGACCGACACCCGGCCGTAGCTGGCGAAGTCTCCGATGGTGAACATGACGGCTCCTGGTCTACGACCTCACACTGTGTCAGGGTCAACACCGCAAAGTTGTCAGCAACTATTGGGGCTACAGAACGAATAGTTGCTGACAACTCTGAGAAGGAGCGTTGATGAGTCTGCCGATGGTCGTGCCGGACTCGAGCCTGCCGTCGGCGGTCACGATCTACGAGGTGGGGCCGCGCGACGGACTGCAGAACGAGTCGGCGATCGTGCCGGTCGACGTCAAGGCCGATTTCGTACGCCGGCTCGTCGACGCCGGGCTCCCGATCGTCGAGGCGACCAGCTTCGTCCACCCGAAGTGGGTGCCGCAGCTCGCCGACGCGACCGAGCTCGTCGAGCGACTCGAGCTGGCCGGGCCGACACCGCTGCCCGTGCTCGTGCCCAACGAACGCGGCCTCGACCGGGCACTCGCCGCGGGCGCCGCCCACATCGCGATCTTCGGCAGCGCGACGGAGTCGTTCGCGCGGCGCAATCTCAATCGCGGGCTCGACGAGCAGTACGCGATGTTCGAGCCGGTCGTGACGCGGGCGCTCGACGAAGGCCTCGACGTCCGGGCGTACCTGTCGATGTGCTTTGGCGATCCCTGGGAGGGCGCCGTGCCCGCTGGCCAGGTCGTCGCCGCCGGTCGGCGCATGCTCGATCTCGGCGCGACCCAGCTCTCCCTCGGCGACACCATCGGCGTCGGCACCGCCGGCCAGGTCATGCAGCTCATCGACTCCTTCGCTGTCTCCGGCATCCCGACCGGGATGCTCGCGATGCACTTCCACGACACGTACGGACAGGCGCTGACCAACGTGCTGGCCGCGCTGCGCAGGGGGGTCACGACGTTCGACGCATCGGCGGGTGGCCTCGGCGGCTGCCCGTACGCCGAAAGTGCCACCGGCAATCTCCCCACCGAGGATCTCGTCTGGTTCCTGACCGGCCTCGGGATCGAGCACGGGGTCGACCTCGACGCTCTCGTGCGCACCAGCGTCTGGATGGCCGATCAGCTCGGTCGGCCGAGCCCCTCGCGAGTCGTGCAGGCGCTGGCCGGCTGACCGACGCCGATCCACCTACGCCGACGCGAGACTTGCAGATCTGGCTGCCATGGCGACCACATCTGCAAGTCTCCGGTCGGCAGCGCCGTAGGCTGACATCCACCATGAAAAAGGTCTTCCTCCACGTCGGTGCACCCAAGACCGGCACCTCGCAGTTGCAGGACCTGCTCTACATCAACCGCGAGGGGCTGCGGGCCAACGGCGTGCTCTATCCCGCGGAGCGGTTCGACCACCAGTTCCTCGCGGCGCTCGACCTGATCGGCAAGCCGTGGGGCGGGCTCGAGGCCGAGGCCGTCGGAGCGTGGCCGTGGCTGGTCGACCAGGCGAACGCCTTCGACGGCAACGTCGTCGTGTCGCACGAGGTGTTCGCCGGTGCCTCGGCCGAGCAGGCCAAGGCCGCGATCGAGTCGCTCGACGGCGAGGTGCATGTCGTCTACTCCGCGCGTGACCTGGCGCGGCAGATTCCGGCCGAGTGGCAGGAGGGTGTCAAGCACCGGCGGCAGCTGACGTACGCGAGGTTCTGCGCCGACCTGACGGCCGACCAGCCGAAGACCCCGATGGCGAAGTGGTTCTGGTCGGTCCAGCACTGGCCGGAGGTCCTGGCGCGATGGAGCGCGACGCTGCCGGTCGACCGCGTCCACCTCGTCACGGTGCCACCGCCCCACTCGCCGCGATCGACCTTGATGGAGCGGTTCTTCGACCTGCTCGAGATCGACCCGAGATGGCTGCCGCTGGAGAGCCAACGCGCCAACGTCAGCCTCGGCGGCGCCGAGACCGAGCTGATCCGGCGGATCAATGAGTTGCTGCCGTCGGATCGGCTTCCGGGGCCGGTCTATCGGCACTACG